>OGQD01000021.1_pt1 | contig 137666 bp, 126 predicted proteins | sample 1553091 | NCBI WGS metagenome assembly OGQD01 (sample SAMEA2580290, study PRJEB22360) | human gut metagenome | biome: human gut; feature: human-associated habitat; material: faeces | place: Denmark | collected 2008/2010
ATTATTTCTGTTTTTAGTGTATAGTCAGCTTAACTAGAAAAAAAGTCTTGTTTCGGTAGATCTTCCTTAAGTATCGCAGTTTTAGTCATAATCCTTCGTTGTTTAGATTTTAAGTCTCATTCTTTATTATTTCGAAGTTATAATCGGTCAATAAAACGACTCAATTTTTTTTAAATTAGTAGGATATATTATGTCAAACTCAGCTATTGTTAAAGGTACTGTGAAGTGGTTTAACGAAACTAAAGGTTTTGGTTTCATTCAACAAGAATCAGGTCCAGACGTTTTTGCCCATTTCAGCGAAATCGCCAGTTCAGGTTTTAAAACCTTAGTTGAAGGTCAGCAAGTTGAATTCAGTATAGCTCAAGGTCAAAAAGGACCGACTGCTGTAAATATTGTGGCTATCTAAAATATTTATAGCGTCATAGTAAAGTAATAAAAAGTACTTATACGTATTTTTTATTACTTTAACTTCTATTTTCAAAATTAAAAATCTCTAAAAAAGGATATCCATTGTTAAAAATAAATAATTTAATTGCAAAATCTAAAAATGGCACTGAAATTATTGTTTCATTAATTCCCCTCAATAAAATGCAAAATACACGTCAAGGTTTTAAACAAATTGAAGTCGGTAAAAGAGTTTTGCTAGAATCTGGTATCGAAGTTGATTTAAATTTGGATGGTCGTACCTTTTACACCTCTCCAAATCAATTATTTAAATTAGACCAGAAAGTTTCTTACAGATAAAATTAATAAACATCAATCAATAAGTTTTTACCATTTTGATTTCATCATTTTTCAATCATTATTTACCAAAATTCATGAACTAAACTCAATAAAAAAGGAAGCGTTCGCTTCCTTCTACCAGCATCCAAAAATTAGATGCCATACTTCACACGATAGTCTTCCATATTTGCCAAAGCCTCTTTCTCACCTTTGGCATCCAAAAAGTCCATCAAATCTTTCATAGTAATCAAAGCATGTACAGGGATTTCCAATTCTTTTTGTACTTCTTGAATCGCAGACAAATCACCTTGCCCACGTTCCTGGCGGTCTAAAGCGACCAAAACCCCTGCAATGGTTGCGCCTGCATTTTTTAAAATCGTGACTACTTCACGAATTGCAGTCCCTGCCGTGATCACATCATCAATGATCCAGACTTTTTGACCCGCCACCGCAGCACCGACCAACACACCACCTTCACCATGGTCTTTGGCTTCTTTACGGTTAAAACCCCATGGTACGCTTTTAGCATGCACTTGAGACAAGGCCACAGCCGTTGCCGCCACAAATGGAATCCCTTTGTACGCAGGTCCAAAAATCACATCGACATTTTGACATTGTACAAGTTTATCAGCATAGCCTTGAGCCAATAGCGACAATGCTTCACCATCGTTTAACAAACCTGCGTTAAAAAAATACGGACTGACACGTCCTGATTTTAGGGTAAACTCACCAAATTTAAGCACACCGCGTGATAACGCGAGTTCAATAAAGGCTTGCGGGTTAAAAGACGATGGCGTTGTCATAGGTGCTCCAGATTCATCAATTGAGGTCAAACTTGCGCATGATACCAAAGGATCGCTATCCAAGTGATGTAAAAATTCTACGTGTGGTTTCAATTAACGTAAATGGCTTACGTTCATCTGTGACCAAAGGACTACTCGAATGGCTCGAACAGTCTGAGGCAGACGTGGTGTGTATGCAGGAAAGCCGTATTACTCACGCACAATGGACAGATAAATTTAAACCCGAAGGCTGGTACACACATTTGTTCCCAGCTGAACGTGCGGGCTATGCAGGTACCGCCATTTATAGTCGTGTTCCATTTAAATCTGTACAGGATGGATTAGGGTTTGAACTGGCCGACTCACAAGGGCGTTTTATTGCTGCTGAATTTGATTTAGGACTCAATCAATCAGCTTATATCTGCTCACTCTATTTACCATCAGGTTCTTCTGGTGATGAAGCTCAGGCACGTAAAGATGTGTTTTTAGAGCAATATGCCCATATTTTAAAACAATGGCGTACTGAGAATAAATCGATCATTATCTGTGGTGATTACAATATCGTGCATAAGCGCATCGATATTAAAAACTGGTCAGGCAATCAAAAATCCTCTGGCTGTTTACCCCATGAACGTGCATGGCTCGATCATATCTATGATGATTTAGGTTATGTCGATACATTCCGTGAAGTCCGCCAAGAAGCAGAACTGTACTCTTGGTGGTCAAATCGTGGGCAAGCCCGTGCTAAAAACGTCGGGTGGCGTATTGATTATCATGCCTGCTCGCCTGACTGGAAAGAACGCACAGTCAATGCTTGGGTGTATAAAGAACAATGGTTTAGCGACCATGCACCTGTAATTATTGACTATAAAATCGGCTAAAAATAAGTACACTTGTACACTCAATTAATGGTTATTACCTACAATTGTTGTGGAAATTGTATATTTTTCTTACAGCCGTTTAAGCGCATTATAGCTGCACGGCACAGGGACATGTCAGGATGACAAAAGGATAGGACGCCGTAGGAAGGAAAATATAACCTAGTTTGGTTATTCAGGGATGTGACAATGGACGTTGGACTGAGACCCGCATGATCAGGATGATTAAATGCGGGTTTTCTCTTTTTTGCATCCAATGCTTTATTTATATTTTTTCTTAATTCTTTGATCACCATCATAGCCAAAACATATGTCAATATGATGACATTGGTTCTATTTTACAAGTCTTTGGGTTTTCACATTTTCTGATATTGTTATCTTCAATATTGACCAGTTTCAACACAGACTAGAGCTTTGTGTTTTTTTTGGGTAGGCTATTACGCATTGTCATTGATATAGTTCAAGTATATGTTCAAAATTTATGGAATCAAAAATTGCAACTCCATGAAAAAAGCCTTTGATGCACTGAATGAAAAAGGCTTAAGTTATGAATTTCATGATTATAAAAAGCAAGGCATTGATGCCGAAACACTTAAGGTCTGGCTGGAAAAAATTGGTGCAGACACCCTCTTGAATAAAAAAGGTACGACATGGCGCAAGTTATCTGCCGATGAACAACAAGTTGCGCTCAGTAGTGAAGCGAATTTGATCGAGACGTTAATTGCCCATCCAAGCTTGATTAAACGTCCTGTTTTGCAAACCTCTATAGGTTATCTGGTCGGTTTTGATGAAAGCGCTTATCAACAACTTGCAGCGTCTTAAAAACTGCAAAAAATAGCCGAATCTTAATTCGGCTATTTTAAATCATGTAGCGAAGATTGGATCAGTTAGCACGAATCCAAGTCTGATTACGACCAAGCGCTGAAATACCGATATAACCACGAATATTCAGTTTTTTACCACCTTCAGCCAATTCACCTTTGAGCTTATAGGTTTTACCGGTTTTAGGATCAAGAATTGATCCACCATCATAGCTTGTGCCGCCTGTATTTTTCAGGTTATGCACAATGGTAACGCCTTTGAGTGATTTGTTCTTGTATGGACCTTCACACTTGGTACAAGAATTTTCTTCACCTGGAGTTAATACATTTTGAATTGTCGCAGACAACGTGCCATTTTTTTGCTCAGTGAATTTCACAATCGCTTTCGGCTGTTTCGTTTGATCATCAATCGTCTTCCAAACCGTACCATTCAATGGATCAGCAGCATTTGCCAAAACTGTCGCACCAAGTAATCCAATTGCCAATGCAAATTTTTTCATTTTTGTTTAGTATCCCTAAGTCTTTATTGACCTCTTTAGTATTCAAAACTCACAACAATATTGCAATTTTTGTCTGTGACTAATTAGTGTAGCCTTGTAACTTGTTTAGTTAATTTCGCACGATTTTTAGAATTAGACCTCAACTATGAAAAAATGATGAAGATAAATACCATGTGGAAACAATATATTACCGAAGCTTTTTTAAAAACAGTCATTCGCACCCCAAGCCAGTTTAGTTTACCGCCTAGTACGACCAGAACAGCACTAGACCAACTTTGTCGAATTTTTCCAGTCAATAAAGAAGTTCACATCCGTCCAATTCGCTTGGCAGGAATCAAAGCAGAGGAAATCAAACCGCAATCGTCTTCTACTCAACTTATTTTTCATATTCATGGTGGCGCGTTTTTTTTAGGTAGTTTAAACACTCATCGCGCTTTTATGACGGATATCGCCGCTCGTACTCAAATGCAGGTGATTCATGTGGATTATCCTCTTGCACCTGAAAGTGGCTTTCCCGATGCTTTAGACGCACTGTATGATATTTATCAGTTGTTATTGGATCAAGGTATCCAAGCCAAAGATATTATTCTGTCTGGCGACTCCTGTGGCGCCAATCTGGCTTTGGCACTTTGTTTACGCCTGAAAGAAAATCAGGATGAACAGCCTAGTGGTTTGATTTTAATGTCGCCATTTCTGGATTTGACCCTGAGCAGCGAGTCACTACGTTTTAATCGAAAACATGATGCCCTACTCTCGATTGAAGCATTAGAAGCAGGTATTGATTATTATCTCGGTAATCGTATTGCGACCGACAATCCCCAAGTTTCTCCATTATTTGATGATTTATCAGGATTACCACCGACATTGGTACAAGTAGGTTCTAAGGAAATTTTACTGGATGATGCCAAGCGTTTTCGCGATCAGGCAAAACAAGCAGGGGTAGATGTAGAATTTAAGCTCTACACAGGGATGTGGCATAATTTCCAAATGTTTAGTGCTTGGTTTGATCAAGCCAAGCACGCTCTAGCGGATATTTCTGAATTTGCTCATCAATTAGACAAAGATTAATGTGTAAAACATTTCATTGAATAAGGTCGTTTTATTCAATGAAATGTACTTTTTAAGATCTTATTATTTCTACCAAATGATCAAAATTAAAATAATATAAGTCGCTATAAAATACATGAACAATAAAATATCGATATGAATTTTATCAACTTTTTTAGATAAAGATCAATTTTCATACAGTTCTAAGTATGTTATCTTAAAATACAAAATCGAAGATACACCCAAAACATCACAATAATTAAAATTTTAATGACTTTAACACGGCACTTCATTTTCCGATGATATTGCCAAAGGTATACGCAGATGAAACAACGACTGATCAAAGCTGTTTTTGAAGATAACGTCGTCATGAACTGGTCGACTGTGCAAAAATGTAGCCTGATTTTAATCTTGGCATGTGGCATGCACCTCACCTGGATTATCTGGAAAATTTATATTCTGTTGCAGCCCCAATACTGGTTCATGATCAACATGTCATTGTTCAACATCAGCTTTTGGGTTGATGTGATTGGATTGGTTCTGTTTGTACTTCTGCTTTTTCCCACCCTTTATTACCGTGATCGGAATTGGGTGCAACTGTTCATCCCATGGTTAAGTATTGGTCTGTTTACCTTAAGCTTGTGCCATGCGAGTTATTTAGTCGGAACACTCAGCCCTGCAACCATGATTGGTTATGTGAGTATTGTTGGGGTAGGTTTGGTTCTTTTTCAGCGCCGTCTAATTTATGTGGCAATGATTCCTGCAAGTATTATGTTGTTCGGCTGTACCTATTTATCGAGTCAGGGTGTGATCCCCTATGCGCCACTTTTCCATGTCGTGCCTTCTGGAGAGTCTATATTTATCCAGCCTTTCTGGGTCAATACCATGTTATTTTTTAGTGCTCCAGTGTTTCTGACATGTTTGTTGTTATTTGAAATTTTACTCACCCAATGGCGTAATCGTGAAGAGTATATTGAACGTCTCAGCCAAATTGATCCGTTAACCTGTGTACTCAATCGGCGCAGTATCAATCTTTGCCTGCAAACATTGCATCAGAACTTACTCGACTCGAAATCCTGCTATGCTGTTATTCTGCTCGATCTTGATCATTTTAAACAGGTGAATGACCGTCACGGCCATCATATCGGCGATGAGGTATTGGTCAAAGTTGCCAATTGTCTATCGAGTCATTTACGGCATCAGGATTATATTGGACGCTTTGGCGGAGAGGAATTCATTTTATTGCTTCCCAATACGCCTTTAGCACAAGTACAAAGTGTTGCAGAACGTTGCCGAGTCGCGATTCAAAAATTATCGATTCGCCTGAAAGACCAAAGCGAAATTCGTATCAGTGCAAGCTTCGGCATCGCCATGTCTCAGTTCAACGCCGACCCAAAAGAGATTTTAAAACAAGCAGATCAGGCGTTATATGCAGTCAAAGCGACAGGGCGTAATCAGGTACAATGCTTTTTTGATTTACCCCAACAGATCAGCTAAACATTAACCCCTGATAAATTGTTCGCCATGTTGGCGATATGGTTCCTGATTTTGTACAAATTGACGTTCTGCCTGAGCCTGCACAACCCATGCATTGACCGCAGAATTTGCCAATATATTTTGCATATATTGCTGGCTTTGCGCTGAAATCGGTAAACCATAACTGAGTAAGCGCATGACCACAGGCGCATAAAAGGCATCTGCAATGCTAAACTCACCACATAAAAAGCCTTTTATTTCTGGTCGCTCTGCCCATATTTCCTCTATACGCGCAACCTCAGCACGTAATGTAGGTAAATCGTTCCAGAGTTTAGTGCCAATAAAGCGTAGATCAGCTTCAATATTCATGCTGCAATATTGTCTTAACGTGTTAAAACTACTGTGCATCTCTGCACTGATGCTACGTGCGCGGGCACGTTGGGTTTTATCAATCGGCCACAAATTTTTTTCAGCAAAACTCTCTGCCAGATATTCACAAATCGCCAAAGAATCCCATACCACGATTTCCTGATCGATCAAGGTTGGCACTTTAGCGGTCGGACTCATGACGGACATGGTTTTTTTAAACTGTCCATCTGCGGCAAAATCATCAAATGCCACCAAATGTTCATCCATAGGCAAATCAAAATGTTTCATGACCAGCCAAGGACGCATCGACCAAGATGAATAGTTTTTATTGCCAATATAAAGTTCCATCAAGGTTGACTCCTTAAATTATTTAAAGCCTGTAGATGATCGAGCAACTCCGTTTTACTAAAGGCACCCGTCAAACGTAAACGGCGTAATTCCTGTCGTTGCGGATTTAAAAACAGATAAGTTGGTGGCCCTAAAATCTGCCATTGATTCAGCAAGGCTTGATGAGAATGATCATACTGGCTTAAATCCAGTTTAATCAGATAATATGGTTGTAAAGCAGTTTGAACTTCCACATCTTTTAATATGCGATGTTCAATCGGTTGGCAAGCCACACACCAGTCTGCATATACATCAATAATCACGACACGATCATGCGGTGCATGATCCAATAATTGCTGAAACTCAGTTGCCGTATGTGCGACGTGCCAAGTATTTTCGCCTTGTTGCTGATCAAGCTGATAACGTTGAAAATGCTGGTACTGATCGAATAGCACCGCAGGAATGGCAAGTATTAATAACACAAGATACAGCCAACGTAACCGATCATGATGTTTGATCAGACGATAGCCTGCATAACCAATAAAACTCAGCCCTAAAAGCAAACTTAAAATTTGTACCACGATAGCTGGCAATAAAGGCCGTATAAAATACAAACTCAGGCCAAGCATGATAAAGGCAAAAATCACCTTGATCTGATGCATCCATTGCCCTGCTTTGGGTAGCACTTTTGCCCCTAAAATCGTCGCCAACAGCAAAGGAATACCCATCCCAAAGCCGAGACAAAATAACAGTAATGCCCCTTGCCACTGATCTTGCGTTTGTGAAATAAACAGCAAAGTGCCTGCTAGCGGCGCGGTCATACACGGCCCGACCAATAGCGCAGAAACCATCCCCATGACCGCAGCACCGAGCAGCGTTCCACCACGCTGAACAGATTGAATTCGATCCAGATGATTCATGACACGTTGTGGAAGTTTGATCTCAAACAAACCAAATAGATTTAAAGCGAACAGCACAAACAGCAAACTAAAGGCAATTAAAGTCGCGGGCTGTTGTAACCAACGCTGAAAATTTAGTCCCGCCGATGAAGCAATTAACCCTAATACTGCATAAACCAAAGCCATACTACAGACAAAAGTCAGTGCCACCATCCACGCGCGTAGACCTTTACTGTCCCTGACGATGAGTGAGGTTAAAATAGGTAACATGGGCAATGAACACGGCGTAAAAGCCAACAACATACCTAAACCTAAAAATAGCAAAACACCATAGCCTAATGAATGTTGTTCAAGCTTCGAGCTCCAGAATTGATCCTGAGCAACTTGAGTTTCGCGATTAGGATGAGCAAGATTGTTAGGAGCCGTATTGAGTTGTGAGGTTTGAGCAGGTTCAGGAACAGAATCAAGCTGTGAACTTGAGTTTGCTGATTGATTACTGATGTCCTTTGCTTGATCAAGACTGGATGCTTTGGCGACATTCAAAAAGGTTTTTTTGCTCTGCCCTGTATTTTGGATATTGACCAGACCATCCAAATCCGTCTGAAATTCAATGCTTTGTGGAGGATAACAAATTCGGTCTTTGGCACAGCCTTGCCACGTCACCTGATAAGTTTGCGAGGGCTGAGTTTTAATCTGAAATTGAACCTGTTGATAATAAACCTGACTCTGACCAAAGTTATCATCAAATTGCTCTACAGCCTTCGGCAAATCTAAGGGCAAACGATGGTTGCCCTGTTTGACCTCAAATTTATGCTGATATAAATAATAATGTGGCTGAATCGACCAATGCAGAACAGCAGTCTTTTGATCAAGTGATTCAACAGAAAAAGAAAACGCATCTTCAGGACTCAACAATGCCTCATTTTTAGCATAAAGCTGTGTCGCAACAAAACAAAGTGACAGGATTAAAAAGTAAAAAAAGCCACTGCGACTTTGAAAATGCGTCATTATTTCCTCAACAACTTAGACTCAATCACTTAGAATAGGTAAGAGAAACCAAAACCACCCTTGTAGTTTTTATCATCTCCATTTAAACCAACACCGACACTGGCATCTAGCTGTGCACGGTCATTGATGGCATAAATCACCCCTGTTCCCAGACCATATTCATAGTCCTGACTTTCTGCTTTGCGATAGACAAATTCAGAATAGCCTGACCATTTTCCAGTAATCTTATAACCGATGGTTGGAATTGCAGTCACTGCCCAGTCGCTATTTTGCACTTCGTATTTCATGGTAATCGAGGTTTGTAGCAAATCGCTGTATTGATAAGCCACAGCAGAACTTAAACTATAAATATCATCATGTTCTGTAAATTCATTATTACCTGTTGCAATCAGCGCTTGTGCCAAAATTGCCATTGAAAGACGATCATCATCCAGATCGATGGCTTTTTTCAAACCTATACTGATATCACCCAAGCCATTGTCATGGACTTTTTTACCTTCGCGCTTGGTCTGATACCATGCTGGTCCTTGCCAACCTAACTGTAATTCTAAATCTTTGGTTAGACCTGTGCGTAATAACATATCTTCATTCAAAGTGACGGTTTTTTCTTTGATACCATCCACCGTCGTTTCGTTATAAGTCGCCGTCGGTAAACCTTGTTCCCACGCTAAGTGACCCACAGGGGTAATCCCTGTACCAAAACCTGAACCAGGACGATCAAAGGAAAAATCAGCAGCAAATGTAGGTACAGTTGCCCCCGCAGCCAAAATAAAAGTTAGTGTTTTAAACATATTCATGGGTACACTCAAAATTCAGTTCATTTTTTAATTTATCTGATTTTTTACAAGATCAGATTTATTCTTTAGACATTTTTGCGCCGCGACTGCGCAGGAGCTCAAGTGTCTGTTTCTCTTCTGGCAATGCTTCTGCCCAATTTATTTGATCAAACTCACAATCAAAAAATAAATCACTCACCGAAGATAAAATGGTAAGCCCTTCATCATCGCGAGTATTTGGATCAACTTTAGCATCAAGTAAGCGCTGCACCACAGGCACACAGGCAGAGCTTGCGGCATCCCAAAGTGGGCCATACAGTTCTTCCGAATCCCATAGGTGTAAATTGGCTTTGGCTTTAATTAACTCATCCAAAATATCCAAGTGCACTTTTAAGGCTTGTTGTTTTTCTTCTTCGCTTAATGGTTGATTAGCTTCATAGGCTTCACAGACCATTTCCCACCATTTGAATAGACCATCACTAAATACTGAAATCGGTGGACCTTTTTCAGGGTCAATAAAATTTGGATCAAGACCTGATGCTAACAGGCGCTGTACCTGTTCAAGGTCTAACTCTTCAATGGCCTGAACGAAGGCTTGTTGTTGGGCTGTTAGCATGGAGGATCTCACCACTTGAAAGGGATTTGGCTACTATTATGCCGAAAATCGAGCGCAAATTGATGTTATTTTGAGGTAAATTCATTTCATTTTTCAGATGAGTAGATCACTACTCATAAAAAAAAGCCCCGAAGGGCTTGTTTTAGTACTTATTCTTCATCGGCAAATTCGACACGACTACCACGCGATGGTTCTTGTTTTTCAAAGGTGTGTTCCAAACTACGTTTCAGTTTTTCAATCGCACCATGAATGGCCAAATCGATATTGCCCGCTTTATGGCTGACTGCAATGGGTTTCAATCCTGCTGGACGTACTTCGATCATGCACCGAATATCATCTTCGCCATTCTTTTTTTCCCCGTTTTCATCACTCAAATGAACCGAGAAGTGAGTGATGCGTTCAGCATGACGCTGAAAGGCATTTGCAAGTTCTGCACGAACATATTCAATTAAACGTTCACTATTATGGATGTTTTTATCTGTGCGGATTTCAATATTCATGATTCCATCCTCTTTGTATCAGTATTTCTATATAACAATCTATGCAAAACTTAATTGGCATACTTTGAGCATGCTGTAATTCAGTGTTGTTGTACATCTCAGTTATGTAATTGGTTGTTATCTCCTTTTACGCTTTATAAGTATTTTGAGTGAATGAAGATCTTCTCTATCTTCAATATCTGTCTATACTCAGAAATATGCAAGCTGATTTTTTAACTTTTCATGACATTTTGATCAAAAAGGATGCATCATTGTGAGTTCTTCATATTTACGCGGCCAAGATCTGATCGATCAGATCCAGAGTGCACCATATTCACGCGATTTGATCGGTTATCACGGTCAGCCGCCGCAGGTCGAGTGGCCCAATCAAGCACGTGTTGCTGTGCAGTTTGTATTAAATTATGAAGAAGGCGGCGAAAATCACATCGAACATGGTGACTTGGGTTCAGAACAATTTTTATCGGATATTATTGGCGCAGCCAGTTTTCCCGCCAAACATATGTCAATGGATTCGATGTATGAGTATGGCTCACGTGCAGGCTTTTGGCGTATTCATAATGAGTTTCAACGTCGTGGCTTACCCATGACGATTTTTGGGGTAGGAATGGCATTAGCTCGTAATCCTTACATTGTGGATGCCATTAAATCTGCCAATTATGATGTAGTGTCTCATGGTCAGCGCTGGATTCATTATCAGGATATGGATATTGAAACAGAGCGCATGTATATGGATCAGGCGATTTCAGTACTTGGAGCCTTGTTTGGAGAAACTCCTATCGGTTGGTACACCGGGCGCGATAGCCCAAATACTCGTCAGCTTTTAGCCGAGTTTCCACAAATTAAATACGACTGCGATTACTATGGCGATGATTTACCCTTTTGGACAACGCTCACCAATATCGATGGTGAAACACGTCCTCATTTGATTATTCCTTACACCCTTGAATCCAATGATATGAAATTTTGCTCTCCGGGCGGTTTTAATAGCGGGGAACAATTTTATCAATACTTAAAAGACGCCTTTGATGTACTTTATGCCGAAGGTGAAAGTGCACCAAAAATGCTCTCCATCGGTATGCATTGCCGTCTTTTAGGGCGTCCAGGGCGTTTTAAGGCTTTGCAACGCTTTTTAGATTACATACAATCACACGATAAAGTCTGGATTTGTCGTCGTAATGATGTTGCCCATCACTGGTATCAACATCACCCATATGCAGGCTAGTTTTTTAAATTTTCACTTGTTGAAAGTTAAAATAAATGAATAGATATCTACATTATTTGATTTTGTAGATATCTATTTCTCTGGCATTGTAATTGCTCGATTTGTTTTATCTTTTGCTTTAAATACTGGATGAATATGGTGCATTTTTCCGAATTTAACCATGCCGCAGCCCATCAAGTAACGCCCTTATTGAGTGCATGTGTACATATTCCTTCTTGGATCGACACTTTGAGCCAACAACGGCCATATGCCTCTGCGCAAAACCTTATGGATCTTGCTGCGCAACAAAGTCAAAACTGGACATGGACTGAAATTGAAACCGCATTGGCAACCCATCCACGTATTGGTGAAAAAAAAGCCAAAGTTGAATTGACGGAACAGGAAGCAAGTTTTTCGGATCGTGAACAGTCTGGGGTCAAACAAGATGAATACACCCAACGCGCACTTTTCGAAGGCAATGTTGCTTACGAACAAAAATTTGGCTTTATCTTTTTGATTAAAGCGGCAGGACTGAGCAGTGAGCAAATTCTCAGTGCATTACAGCAGCGTTTACAGCATGATCTGGAAACCGAGAAAAAAATTGTTCATGAACAACTGGCTGCCATCGCATTATTACGCTTGAGCCAAGGAATACAAGCATGATTAGTACCCATATTTTAGATACACATTTAGGCAAACCCGCCCCTCAGGTCGAAGTCCGTCTGTATGATGCAAAAACCCGTAATTTATTAGGCAATGGATATACCAATGATGATGGTCGCCTAAAAGATTTCGGCTTGGAAGAATTACAAAGTGGCGCCTATTTACTCGAATACGATATTGCACCTTATTTTGCCAAACACGATTTAAAAACCTTTTTTCCACAGGTCACTATTCAATTTTTTATTGAAAATGCAGATGAACACTATCATGTGCCTTTGTTGATTAGTCCATTTGCCTATTCAACCTATCGTGGCAGTTAACGCTATCTTGGGTTGGGAGAGTCTTTTTAAAATTCTTTCAACTCAAGCTTGATCGGATTGATCAGATCGATGGTTATCTGCATAAAATGAAATCAATCCAATTTAAATCTTTCATACAGCGCTACTACTCTTAGACTTCGAGACTTCTTTGATAAATTTCCTTTTATTTATCACTATGGAAGAAAAAAAGGGTTTAAACCATGATGAAAGAAGTCTATTTCCCCCCAATTTTTAACAAATAATTAAGTAATTTTTAACCTTTGATCAAATTTGACTTTATTTTTAGCAAAGAGCCTGTATGCTTTACTCGCTTTTTATCTGGGGAGATATTTGCGATGAAATTTCAATTTGGGGTACTTGCAGCCACACTTTTATCCGTTACCAGCATGGTTCAAGCGAAACCAATCTGGCAAGATTTTAGTATCACGGGTTTATATGGTGAAAATTACGAAGTTGTGGATAAAGAAGAAACAACGGTCACTTTAGAATACGCCGCTAAAGTAAAATATGCGGATGTCTTCTTTTTCATGGATCGCATGCGCGGCGGTGATGATCACAAAGTCACGTATTTCGAGCTTTCACCACGTTTTAGTTTGAGTGAAATCTCAGGACAATCATTGTCTTATGGTCCAATTAAGGATGTCTTGATTTCAACCACTTGGGAAAGTAATAACGACGACTTTAGTAGTTTCGATAACTTCCTTTACGGTTTTGCAGTCGATTTAAATGTCCCGTATTTTCAGTATTTCAATTTGAACTTTTATCGTGCAAATAACGAAAATATGGATGATGATTACCAAATGACCGCAGCCTATGCATTGCCATTTAAAGTTTCATCAGAAGAATTTTTAGTCGATGGTTTTTTGGACTGGTCAACCGCAGAAGGTGATCACGCTAGCGAACTGAATTGGACCACACAATATAAATGGAATCTGGGTAAACATATTTCAGCAGATACCCGCTTATATCTTGGTGTTGAGCATTCGGTCTGGAACAACAAATTTGGTATGAAAGGTCGTGATGAACACAATGTCAGCGCCTTGATTAAATATCATTTTTAAAAACTGGCTGATCGATCTTCAGCGTTTATAAAGCAAGTCTTCGGACTTGCTTTTTTCATATCTGAAGTAAGCATTATCGCTGGTTTTCGACGTATAATTTTTATGATTTTATAGTAGGTTATCAATATGGATTTTCAGTTGCGCCCCGCCACCCAAGATGATTTAGAACAGATTCTTGCGATTTATAATCACGAAATTATGACAGGTGTTGCCAATTGGAACGATCAAGCTAAATCGCTTGAAACCTATACGTACTGGTTTGAACAATTACAGCAGGACCAGTACCCGATGTGGATTGCCTATGATCCTGTGCAACAGCGTGTCGCAGGGTATGCTTATTATGCAGCGTTTCGCACGATTAGCGGCTATAAACACACCATTGAACATTCAGTCTTTATTTCACCTAATTACAAACGCCGCGGACTTGGGAAAACCTTAATGCACAAGCTGATTGAACTGGCAACAGCACAAGGTTTTCACATCATGATCGGGGCGATTGATAGTGAAAATACGGCATCTTTGGTGCTGCATCAACATTTAGGTTTTGTCCAAACGGGCTATCTGCCGCAGGTTGGACAAAAATTTGGACAATGGCGTGATCTGGTGTTGATGCAACGTCAATTAGATGAAGCCTGAGTCATATAATATACATCTGACATAATTTGCTTACTTTGCAAGCTGATCACCGCATGATTATGTTGCTTTGCCAGCTCATAAAAATTTTTAAGCTGGCCAAATAACATCAGTAGTTCACGCTGTTCTTTATCGACATCTTTGCCCCATTGAAACGGGAAAAGCTTGTGTTGGTTTAACCACGCTGGATCATAACGATGTTTAAAATCATCCATCGAAATCTGTTCTATTGCTTTGGCAATTTCATCAACTTCAATCACAGGATTGTATCGCACATAAGCCACGCTCAAAGAAGGATGAGAAAAAGCATATTCGGCCTCTATCGCAAATTGAAGCGCATGTTGTTGGTCTAGATCTTTGGTTAAGAGCGCATGGAGTGCCTGCCATGTTTCGCCCAAATTCAATTTTGAACGAATCGAGGTCGCATGATAAATCTCATCTAAGCTTTCAGCTTCAATCATTAAAATTTCGAGATCATTGGGTTCTATTGCAAGCAAGATCGCATTCATTATTATGTACTCATATCATCGTTATTTGTCTTTAGCTTAACGTGACTAAAATACGAAGTGCTTAACGATTTGTCATACGATAATTACCAAATGTAAAAAAGACAGCCGAGGCTGTCTTTAAAATTTATTTTAAAATGAATCTTCAAGAGACTTCTTTCATCAGCCCCTTTTATTTCTCCGTATCGAAGAAAAATCAACAGGGTTTAAACACGGATGAAAGAAGTCAAAGCACAGCGCATTAATCCAGCGGATTACCTACAATATTATTAATAATACCGCGCATGATATGTGGACCTTGTTCCTGACGCAGTTCTTCATACCAAGACAATGTCACCTGTTCATCTTTCATATGGGTTACATCACAACGCTTGCGTGCGCGCAAAACTAGCTCATTGGCACGTTCATTCCGTTTGTCCTGATAACGGCGTAATGCATCGGTTACCCCCAATGTATTGATCTGGAGCGAACGCGCCAGATAAATCGCATCTTCCATCGCCTGACACCCCCCCTGACCAATATCAGGCGTGGTGCTATGCGCAGCATCACCGACAATGACCACACGCCCTTTATGGTACTGGGTAAACGGTTCGATATCACAAATCTCAACGCGATTGGTTTTTTGCGGATCCAGACGTTCAATCAACTGTTGAACAGGTGCGCACCAGCCTGTGAAATAGCCCTTTAAAGTTTCTTGATATTGGGCTTTATTATTTTCAAGCCCCGCGTCTAATGGCACATCTAAAAAGAAATAAAAACGATTATTTGCTACAGGCATTAACGAGGCACGTTTGCCTTCCCCTACAAAGGTGGTCCATTGATCAGCAGGGGCCAATTCTTCCGAAATTTCAATCAAGCCATTCCAGTTGACATAACCTGCATAACGGCGCTCCACTTGATCACCCAGCACATAGGCACGGGTGATTGAATGCGTTCCATCAGCACCCACTAACAAGTCCGCGCTGATATTTGAACCATCGGCAAACTGGATCACGACCTGTTCGCCCTGATCCTCCAGTGCGACCATACGTTTGCCCAAATGAATGTCTTCACGACCAAACTCATCCATCAGCATATTTTGTAATTCGGCACGAGAAACGGGATAAGGACGCTGTCCAACTTCATCAATCAAAGGCTGCAAGCTAAACTGGGTCATCACTTCGCCAGTCAAACCATCGACATAAGCCAGTTGATCCATGACCCCACCAAGCTTGGCCACTTGCTCACCCAGCCCCAAATAGTTCAGGCATTTTACGCCATTTGACCACAATGAAATTGCAGCACCGACAGGAAGAATTTGCTCGGCTTGTTCATAAATCGTGACCTGATGCCCAAATTTTTTCAATGCGATTCCAGTCGTCAAACCGCCCATACCTGCACCGATAATAACAATATTCATTGTGTAATCCCCCTTATGTATCCTGCAACATTATCCGTGTTATAGCTAAAACCATGCCATGCGTAGGGAAATACAACCTATTATTGGAATTGGCATATACCCTGCATAGCAAAGTGCAATGATGATGCACTTTTTCTCATTCTGAGGTAAAAATGCACCCGTATTCAATTAAACTTTTATCATCTCATTGCAAATAATGGTATATCACTTATGGCTACGCTTCTCGCTCCAGCATTTGAACTTCCAAATCAACTGCATTCCCTAACCAATCTGGCAGATAGCCGTATTGGCGCACAAATTGTTGAATGTTCAGATGAATTTTTTGCAGAAGCAAAACGCATGTTGCAATTTGAAGCGCCTATTTTTGTCGAAGATAAATTCGATGATCATGGCAAATGGATGGATGGATGGGAAACCCGCCGTAAACGTCATTCTGGTTATGACTGGTGTATCGTAAAACTGGGCGTTGCAGGTAAAATCAAGGCAGTAGATGTCGATACCACGTTCTTTACAGGAAACTACCCTGCTTCTGCTTCATTAGAGGGCTGCTATGCACCAAATGATGACACTCAAAATGCACTATGGCAGCCCATTTTAGCCAACAGTATTTTGGGGCCGAGTCAGCATCATATTTTTGATATTGAAAACCAAACCGTGTTTACCCATATCCGTATTAATATTTTTCCAGATGGCGGTGTAGCACGTTTACGCATCTATGGTGAAGTACAAATTCAAAGCACGAATAGCACAGAAACGCTTGATTTGTTAGCTTTGCAAAATGGCGGACGAGTGATTGCCTATAGTGACGCACACTTTGGTCATCCCCGCAACCTGATTAATCCCGGACGTGGCATCAATATGGGTGATGGCTGGGAAACCAAACGTCGTCGTGCGCCAGGCTTTGACTGGTGTATTTTGGCGTTGGGACAAGCAGGGAAAATTGAGAAAATTGAAATTGATACCGCACACTTTAAGGGCAACTATCCTGCGCAAGTATCGATTCAAGCGGTTTATATTGAAGATGCAACCGACCCGCAACTGATTCCACAAAGTATGTTCTGGCCATTCCTGCTCAATGCTCAGGATATGCAAATGGATCATATTCATGACTATATCAATGACATTTTAGCGCATGAAAAAATCTCTCATATCCGTGTCAATATGATTCCAGATGGTGGAATTAGTCGTATTCGTCTTTGGGGAAAAAGGGCTTAAGCCGAGAACAATATGTCAAAAACGGTGATTAAAATTTTGTCGCTGACCAATGAAAACTTCGCCCCTTTCGGCGAAGTGATTGGCTGTACAGGGCATGAATTTTTCCATATCAATGATGCCCATACAGAACGTTATCATGGTCTGGTCGAAACTGAAATTCAGGGTGAAGCCAAGGCTGGGATTAGTATTTTCCGCAATATTAAAACCACCACGCTACCATTGACTATTCAGATGTTAGAGCGCCATCCCCACGGTTCTCAAGCTTTTATTCCGATGCAGGGACAAGCATTTCTGATTGTTGTTGCGCCCAGTTTAAATGCACAGCAGCCCGATATTGATCAGATTCATGCTTTTATCAGCGATGGTTCTCAAGGTGTCAATTATCGTGCGGGAACTTGGCATCATCCATTGCTAACCCTTGAATCTCCGAGCGATTTTGCAGTGATTGATCGAATTGGCTCAGGACCCAATTGTGATGTTTATACTTTTCCTTATGCTGTGACGATTGAGGCTTAATCTTCTCGCATAAAATCCTTATCCACTGTTTTGTACTGGTTTACAGAGCAGTGGTTTTCTTTATAAGCAAAGAATTTTAGAATAAATATTTAAACGACACTTGCTCAACAATGAAAATAAAATATTCTCTTTTTGCATGCTTAACCTGTGGCATTTTGGTTTCACCGCTTAGTTTTGCCGAACTCAGTTTTGAACAGGAATTACAGCAAGGCTGCGCCAAAGTCAAAAGTGATGCGCTTTTAGGTAAAAAATACTACGACCAAAAGCAATACGCCAAGGCTATTGAATATTTTGAATATCAGGCCGCATGGACACAATTTTGCCAGTTAAATGCTGAAGATGACAAAATCACATTTTCCGACCGTGATGTTGAACTCGCCAATAATAATGTTGGTCTGAGCTATGCCAAACTTGGTAAACCTTTATGGGCTAGAGCATGGTTTCTACGGACACCAGACTCCAAAGTCAGTCAATACAATTTAAAACAGCTCACCTTGCCAAAAGTCAGCAATACAATTGAAGGCGAATATGTTACATCGGCTGGCTTTGGACAATGGAGTAGCATCACTGTTTCAAAAACCGCCAAGACTTATCGCATTGCATTTGATGGTTATTATTTTGGTTTACGTGGTTTGATTTACGGCCCTAATATGGGTTCTTTTGAAACCCGTATGCCTTTGTCTGCTCATCAGGCTCAGTATCGTTATGAAGATTGTAAGATTGACCTCAAATTCGGTCAGGATCAATATGGTCGAAAAATAATTGTTGAGCAAAATGACAATAATTCTGGCTGCGGTTTTGGACACAATGTCTATGCAGGTGGCACTTATTATCAAGTTGAAAAATAAAAGCCATTTAAATTGTGACCTCGTTTTTAATCACTGAAATACGAGCTTGGCTCTTTAAAAAAAATAAATGAGCCAGTAAAAATGCGATGCTAGCAACAATATTCGTCTGAAACTGAGCGACAGTGAAGCGTATTTGTTGCATACTTTTTTCAAGTAGCTGACACAATCAAAATATGAAGCTGCGGTATTTATAACAATGACTCAAAATGAGAATAACGAGATGGATATACGCTTTATTCCAGTGCTAGATTTGGATGATCGTCAGCAAAGTTTGCAAGCTGATGGATTGAAGAATTCGTCTCAGCCTTTAGCAACTGATTGTTTGTTCTATGCCATTCAAGATATTTCTGATGCTTATCTGAGTAAAATTCTAAAAGAGACCGTTTTTAAAAATACCTCTTTGAACGGTGGCTATGTATTGCTTGATGCCGAACAGCGACCGATACTTTTACCGCGCTGTTGCTCAGATTTAAATGATATTCATGCTTGGGAGCAACTGGCTCAAGGTAATCTGAAACAGTTCTGGATTGGACATCCTCAAGTGTTATGTGAATATCAGGGAGATATGATCAAATTTAAACCAGATGCCAGTCAGGATCATACTGGCTTTGAAGTGCCTGTTACATCATTAAAACAGGCAGTACAGGCTTTAAAAGATGAACTTCAGCAGATTCATCATCGTTTTCAACGACTCGCACATCTGGAAAAACTGAAAGTTGAAAAAGTGTTAAAACTGATACCTCAGCTGCTTTAACCAGCTTTAGAACCCCTATATGCATGCACATATAGGGGTTCTAAGAAGTGGTGTTTAAACTCAATCTTAGATAGGAATATCCGCCAAATTACCTTTTTGCTCTAACCAATGTTTTCGGTCGCCAGAACGTTTTTTGGCAAGAAGTTTATCCAGTAAACCTGCGGTCAAATGGGTATCGTCCAGATCAAGCTGTACCAAGCGGCGCGTATTCGGGTCCATCGTGGTTTCACGTAATTGACCTGCATTCATCTCACCCAATCCTTTAAATCGGGTAATTTGCGGATTTTTGCTTTTAACTTTAGACAGAATCGCCTCTAACTCAGCTTCATCCAGTGCGTAAAATACATCTTTGCCTGCATCAATACGAAACAGTGGTGGCATCGCCACAAACAAATGTCCTTCTTCGACCAATGCAGGAAAATGCTTGACGAATAAAGCACATAGCAACGTCGCAATATGTAAACCATCCGAATCGGCATCGGCCAGAATACAGATTTTGCCATAACGAAGTTCTGACAAATCATCACTGCCCGGATCAACGCCAATCGCAATCGCAATGTCATGTACCTCTTGTGAAGCCAAAACCTCATCGGAGGACACTTCCCAGGTATTCAAAATTTTACCGCGAATCGGCATGATGGCCTGAAAGTTCTTGTCGCGTGCCTGTTTGGCACTCCCCCCCGCAGAATCACCCTCGACAATAAATAGCTCAGATTCTTCACGAGTTTGTCCAACACAATCAGCCAGTTTTCCAGGCAAAGCTGGCCCCGACACAATCTTTTTACGCTCAACTTTTTTGGCGGCTTTTAAACGTCGTCCCGCTTTAGAAATCGCCATTTCTGCCAGTTGCATGGCAATTTCAGAGTTTTGATTGAGCCACAAAGCAAACGCATCTTTGGCAATATTAAGCACGATCCCTGAGGCTTCACGGCTGGAAAGTCGTTCTTTGGTTTGACCTGAAAATTGCGGTTCCTGAAATTTAAGCGACAGAATGAAATTGACACCATCCCAGACATCTTCGGCAGACAGCTTTAAATTACGCGGCAATAAATTGCGAAGTTCACAAAACTCACGCAGTGCTTCGGTGACACCAGAACGCAAGCCATTAACATGGGTTCCGCCTTGCGCAGTTGGAATCAGGTTGACATAACTTTCCTGAATTTGCTCACCACCTTCGACATTCCAGCAGATTGCAAACTCACAACTGGCGCGTTCGGCTTGACCCTGACTGACAAAAGCAGGCATCGGGACAATCTCACGGTCTTCCAATTCATCCATCAAATAGTCGACCAAACCATTTTCAAATTGCCATTCGATTTTTTCATCATTGATTTGATCGATGTAGCTAATTTTAAGTCCAGCCGCCAAAACTGCTTTGGCTTTTAGATTATGCTTAAGTGCTTTTAAGGCAAATTTTGGACTGTCAAAATATTTGGTTTCTGGCCAAAAATGTACGGTAGTGCCTGTTGCTCGTTTTGCGACTTTTCCTTCAAGCACCTCAAGCGGTGCGACAGGTTCACCCTGCTCAAAAGCCATCTTATAAAGATTGCCCTGACGCTGAACTTCAACCTCAACCCGACTGGACAAGGCATTCACCACCGAAATCCCGACCCCATGTAAGCCGCCCGAAAACTGATAGTTATCGGTGCTGAATTTACCACCTGCATGTAATTTGGTTAGGATAATCTCAATGCCGCTTTGACCATATTCAGGATGAATATCCACTGGCATCCCGCGACCATTGTCTTCAACTGACAATGAGCCGTCTTTATAAACCGTCACACAGATTTTATTGGCATGTCCCGCCAGCGCCTCATCCACGGCATTATCAATCACTTCCTGTGCAAGATGGTTTGGACGTGTCGTATCGGTGTACATGCCTGGACGACGACGTACAGGATCTAAACCCGATAAAACTTCAAGTGATTGAGCCGTATATTGTGACACCTTGTACGATTTCCTTATTTAAGCGAATAGGTTAAAAATTCAAGAATCAACGGTATTTTTTGTTCAAAATCATCCATTGCATGGTTACCATGCGCATCCGATAAAATCAAGGCGCGATGTGATGGCTGACTATAATAACGCTGTGCCTCACGATAATCCAAAGTTTCATCGCCCTGCTGAAGCAACACGAGTATTTTCTCGGCAGGATCAGCATAGGGTACAGCCATCTGCTCAAGCTGATCCAAATGCTGTTCGGTGAGTGTCCAACGATCACCCACCCAGTAAGGAATCTGATTGATACCAAATAAATCGCGAAACAGTTGCCATGGTCGCACAGCAGGATTGATCAATACAGCAGGCAAAGCATATTTGGCGACAAACTGAGTCGCATAAAACCCACCAAAGCTACTACCTACTAACACCACCTGATCCAACTCCTCTATCAACTGCTGAATCACGTCTACCACGACCAACGGCGGTAAATTTAAATCAGGTAAATGTACCTGAATTTCAGGATGGTGAATTTGACAATAGTGTTTAAGCTGTTGCCCTTTGATCGAGAAAGGGCTACTTTGAAAGCCATGTAAATAGACCAGATTCATGCGCAGAAGCACCATTAATAATGTGATATTCATCACAACTATGTTTTAATTTGTACCTATGCCTAAATTGTTAGACAAAAAAATAAAAATAACTGGTCATTCATCAGTATTTTTAAATAGTTGTGAATGCAACACCTAATAAGATGAATATAATCGTTTTATCGCCTGAAGCAAATGAAAAATAAAGTAACAGGTGCGTGCATGAATCAAGGATTTGGATATGCCAAGTTTAACGCCTTTACACGAGACCTATTGTAAATGGGATCGTACGCCACCGAGTCAGGCCGATGTGCTTGAGGGTTTGGCACAACTGGTGAGTACCAGTTTATTGGGGGTTCACGATGTTGTTCAGATTATCCATCGTGAAGTATTACAAACGACCTTTGGGATGAGTGACCAGCAATCCCGTCGTTTTTTAAAAATTCCACGAATTGAACGTTTGCAGCAATGGTCATATAACACCTTACAAAAATATGGTCGTTATTTTCTTGCCCCGAGTTTACGTCGTATTATTGAACAATTTCCAACCCTACACGACAAACCCTTAACTCCTACCCTGCACTTTTTGGTCGGTGCATTAAATGGGGTGTTAGGCGATTATCTGCTCAAACATCAAAATCCAATGGCATTACCTATGGTGTTATATGACCATTATGGTGCATTGCAACAAGGCGACATTGCAGGTCGTGTGGTGATTTTTGTACATGGATTATGTATGAATCATACGGACTGGACCAATCGTAATTTTGGTGGCATTGGAGAACGTTTACTGGCGCAGCGTGATCACAATATTATGCTGTATCTCAACTACAATACTGGACGTCGAATTTCAGCCAATGGCCGCAGCTTGGCCAATACACTTGAAGATTTGATCACCCGTAATCCTCGCATTACTAGTATCGATTTGATTGGGCATAGCATGGGCGGATTGGTATCACGTAGTTCGTTGTTTTATGGCAAACAAAATATGCACCAGTGGACACATATGGTGGGCAATCTGGTCTGTATCGGTTCGCCACATCATGGAGCAGTGTTGGAGCGTTTTGGATTCGCGCTACAAGATCGACTAGGCAGTTTTCCTTTCGTGAAATTGATTGGCCATTTGGTCAATATCCGCAGCAACGGTATTTTGGACTTACGTCATGGCAGTGTGCGTGATGATGACTGGGAACATTTGGAAGCCCGAATTGGACTAATGGATGATAACCGTAAACCTGCTCCACTACCTTCACATATCAGTACGTTCTTTGTTGCTGGTACGGTTGAACATGAAAATCAGAAAAAAAGTCTCAAAGCCTTGTCGATTATTGGCGATTATCTGGTCAGTGTAAAAAGTGCCTTAGGAGAGCATCCAAATCCACGTTTTCAACTCAAACTCCCAGATTCGCATAAAGCCGTTTTTCATGGGTTAAATCATTTTGAAATTCAGTATCATTCCAGCGTTTCTGAACAAATTACCCGCTGGTTTTATCCTGAACATGATGACTATGCATGTTTGGGTGTGCAAACTCATATGATTAACATGCAAAATTATGATCCTACTGATCTTACTGGGATTGTGGAGACTTGATTTATTTTGTCCGCGGTCAAGTCATCATGCTCTTGTCTAGTTCTGAAATAAATAAAGCCAGCAATTGCTGGCTTTATTTTTGGTTCTTACATTATTTCTTGTAAGCTTTTTTCGCAACGGGATATGTTCTGAAAAGTTGCCATAGACAGATCAGCAATAACACACTAAAGAAAACCAACGACCAGACAGGTAGCGATTGCCCCAAGAAAGTCCAGTCAATTGCGGCACATTCACCAGAACCAGTCAGCACTTCGTTCAATACTGTTTTGAGAGGCAGCGCATCAATTAAATAATTCAGTCCAGGACCACAACTTGGCACTTGATCAGGTGGCAAAGTCTGTAACCAGACATGACGTGCCGCTACACCGACAGACCAACCAATCGACAAGGTTGCCAGTAAAGCATACATACGCTTCATAAGATTTGAAGCAGGATTATGCAAAAAAGCAATCAAGGCGAAAATCCCCATCGCCATCAGCCCAACACGCTGAAACACACATAATGGACAAGGGTCCAGACCTTTTACATGTTCCAGATAAAGTGCAAATGACATGCCGACAATACTGGCCAGTACCAATAATCCATTGATAAAGCGATAATTACGCCATTGCATGGATATACCTCTTGTTTTTATCGAAATTGGGCAAGATAGCCATCAAAACTCATCACGCTTTCTTGTTCCAGTTGATGTTGTTGTTGCAAGGATTGTTGAGCCAACTGCTCAAAATAAGCGGTTTTTTCAACACTTAATTCATATTGATCGTACATCTTGGCATAGTCATGTGCCAATACACTGCCAAAACTCCAGGTACCCCCATGTGCCAACGTATCCGCGACTACTTGAGCTGAAAGTGTCTGCTCAATCTGTTGCGCACGTTGTTGCATCACCTTCAAAGCATCACTGTACAAATTGCTCTGATAAAGTTCATCCAGTAGCTCTGCACATTTTTGTATCTGCTCAAGATGCTGTATGACCCAGCTTTGCACCGACTGCTCACCTGTTAGGCTCATGATTTTGGCGACGGTGGAACGCCCTTCATTCACAACCGTATTTTGATTGCGTTCTATGAGATCCTGTTCATCATCATGAATTTCAGGGCTTTCTGATAATAAGCAATATAAAGCCAACGCTTCTAAAAAACCTGCTGTCGTTTCATCAATACCAATCGGACTATAAGGATTGACATCTACTGCGCGTAATTCCACATAGCCGACCCCACGATTTTGCAAAGCCTGTGAAGGCGTTTCGTCATTTTGGGGAACTTGTTTGGGGCGAACCAGACTGTAGTATTCATTTTCAATTTGTAGGACATGGTCATTAATCTGAATCGGTTCACCCTGTTCATCATTTAAACCAAGCTGGGTAAAGGGTGGATACGGCGTTTTCACTGCCTTTTGCAAACCTTCGAGATAGGCCTGAATATCGTTATAATGAATACCCAGTTGTTTCTGTGCCGAGTTCTGATACCCCAAACGTCCCATGCGTAATGCGGTGGCATCAGGTAAATACATGGTGCCTTTAACTAAAGGCTGTAGATGATGCTCACGCCCTGTTAGAAAACAACGACATACCGATGGACTGGCACCGACCAGAAAAATCACCAAAGGCGTTAAACGAATAAAATTACGTATTAGACCAAAATAGCGATGGCTACGATAATCCTGCGCATTGAGTTGTTGTAATGCAGGATCGGTTTCGTGTTGCTGTAGTGCGGCAAACAGCGTCTCAGGAAACGATAAATTATAATGAACCCCTGAAATGGTTTGCATCCGACGACCATAACGGACTCCCAGACCACGGCGATACAGCGTCTTAAAACGCCCAATATTGGATGTACCATAATAGGCTAAAGGAATATTTTCTTCCTGATCATCCAGCATACAGGGCATCGACAGCGGCCACAGTTTTTCACCGGGATTTAAATGACGATGCACCACTGCATGAATATCTTTTAAATCTTCTAAAACCGCAGGAATGCTGTCTTTCGGCGGGGTGATAAACTCCATCAAAGCTTCAGAATAATCTGTCGTAATCCGCGGATGAGTTAAAGCAGAACCTAATGCTTGAGGATGCGGATTTTGCGATAAAAAGCCATTGCTCTGCATACGCAGACTTTCGCGTTCAATTCCCCGCAACATCCCTTGTAAGAGTGAAGAATCTACCCACGTCGGCACGACAGTTGGAGAAGCTGATTTGGGTTGACTCATGTACACCTGCTCGCTGATTTAAAGAACGATGAAAAAAATCATGACTTTAGTATAACGCGAAATCTGCCAGACCGCGCAGGACTTGATAGGATTTGCACAAACTGGCCGTTTCACTTTGACAATTTTTTATCACAAACTTGGTCTATAAGACATGTTTGATTTGTGATTTTATTGAAGAATAAATTAAAAGAGTGAAAATAAATGAATCCACAAGATGTCCTGAATTTTTGGTTTGCTCCTGAACAAGAACCGTTATGGTTTAAAAAAAGTGATGATTTTGACGCAAAAATTCATCGCCAATTTGCCGAAGTTCACCATCAAGCCACACAGGCAGAGCTATGGTCATGGCGTCAGGATGCCGAAGGCCGTCTTGCGGAAATTATTGTATTGGATCAATTTTCCAGAAATCTATATCGGGATCAAGCACAGGCTTTTGCCCATGACGCAATGGCGTTGGCACTGGCGCAGGAAGCCATTAGTCTGCAACTGGATGCAGAACTGAGCCCACCACAGCGTTCTTTTCTCTACATGCCGTTTATGCATAGCGAATCCAAACTGATTCATGAGTTTGCGCTTAAACTCTTCCAACGCTTAGGCAATCCAGTCAATCTGGATTTTGAGAAAAAACATAAAGCGATTATTGATCGTTTTGGACGCTATCCACATCGTAATGACGTGCTAGGTCGTGAATCAACAGCTGAAGAACGTGAATTTTTAACTCAACCCAACAGCAGTTTTTAAGTAATCTTTGTTTTACTCCGTGTATGTCTGATAAAAGGAGTTCGCGATGAAATATCTCTCACTCGGTGCCGCGCTTGCAAGTGTCTTGATCCTTGCGGGATGTGCCACAACACCACAAAAACCCAAAACCTTTGATCAATTAGGGCAATTTGCCACTTATCCGTTAAATAATCAGATTTACCGCATCAGCTTTAAAGCTGATCCCAATATGAGTTATGGTACAGCTGAAGAAATCACACTGGTTAAAGCCGCACAGACCACGATTCAGAACGGTTTTCGCTATTTTAAAGTGATGGATGATCCAAGTAATCAAACCCAAAAGCCGCCTCGTCAAGCGGTGGTGTATTCATCACCGAATTATTATCCGTATGGTTATTATCGACGTTATCCTGGTTTTTGGCCGGATCCCTTCTATGATTCACCACGTGTGGTCAATATCGATCCTGTCGAAGTATCGTATAGTATAGAATGTTATAAAGATCAAAAAACTGCATCCAAAGATGCCTTTGATGCAAGCTTGATCTTACAGTCATTAGGGAAAAAATATGGCTTAAGTCCGTCTGGTGCAGTGTTATTGCCTCAACCAGTCAACGCTCAACCCGCGGGCAGCAGCAACAACAAAAATTAAGACAGGATGCTTGCATGCAGGTTGAAGATACATCTCATTCTCCAAGTTTAAGTCGCAGTAAACGCTATGCCACGATTGCGCTACTCAGCGCAGTGGTGGCATGGATTATCCTCATGGTTCTGGCAAAATTCTGGCCTGAATATGCATGGATCATTCACATTTTGATGCTTTCTGCCGAAGCTGGCGTGGTGGGGGGACTGGCGGATTGGTACGCCATTACCGTGTTATTTCGTAATCCTTTTGGCAAGATCCCCATTCCCAAATTTTTACTGGATCACACTGAAATTATTCCGCGTAATAAGACCCGTATTGCCGAATCCATGGGGCGTTTTGTACAGGAAAATTTCCTGTCACCACAGGTGGTCGAGCGCAGTTTAAACAATACTGATCTCAGTCTGGCGATTGGACAATGGCTGGCCAATCCTAAAAATAGCAATCAGATTGTACAATTGATTCAGCAAACCGTTCCCAAACTATTTGAGTTTGTCAGTCAGGAACAAATTGCACGTTTTATACAGACCAATAGTGTGCAATGGGTCAAAAACACCCAAATCAATTCTCTTGCCAGTGAAATGTTACGCGCTGTACTGGAAAATGATTTTCATCAGGATGTATTGCAACGTGGACTGGATCTGGCGCATGAATGGATTGTGACTCATCCTGATCAGGCACGAGAATTAACCCGTACCTTGTTTAAGGAACTTGGTGTGTGGAAACTGGCCAAAGGTGCAAGCTGGATCGGGATTGATGTGCAACAACGCACCATTGATTCACTGATTGAGAAAGTCGAGTCGATGCTCGCCGACCCAGAACATCCGTGGCGACAAGGCATCGAGCAAGGTGCACAAAGCATGATGTTACAACTGGCAGATTCAAACAGTGAAGCCAGTCGTCGTTTAAATGAAGGTAAAAATGCCCTACTCGATAGTCCGCAAGTGCTAAACTTTATCAGTGGCGCAGTGGTGATCTTTTGTAATGCGATTAAGCAGGATTTACTTAAAGAAGATTCAGGCATTGCCCAAAATTTACGTATTGCGATTGAACAAATCGGCCAGAGTCTGATACAAAATCGTGCAGTGCGTGAAGTGCTCAACGAAAAAATGACGGGACTCGCGATTAGCTTTAGCGATCAATATAGCGATAAAATTATTCGTTATATCAGTGAGCGAATTCATGAATGGGATTCACGTGAAATGATTGCCAAAATTGAAAATGAAGTTGGCGGCGACTTGCACATGATCCGCGTCAATGGCGTGGTGGTAGGTGCGTTTATTGGTCTGGTATTAGGCATCATCCGCGCATTGGTCGATTATATGCTATAAGATTATTTTTCCAGATGAGAACCGATTGAGCCATGCAACTGTTATCCAAATTGCCTGATCAGGGCGTGACTATTTTCAGTACCATGTCTGCGTTGGCTCAACGTCTCAATGCGCTCAATCTCTCACAGGGTTTTCCAGATTTTGCGGCACCGCCAGATTTGATTGAAGCATTATGTGAAGCCACTCGAAATGGACATAATCAATATGCCGCAGGCGATGGCTATTTACCGTTACGCCAACAAGTCGCGCTACAATTTCAACAACGTGATCAGATTACACTTGATCCATTCACTGAGATCACCATTACCCCTGGCGCAACCATTGCCTTATTTGCCGCGATTCAAGCCACCATTCATCCGGGCGATGAAGTCATTATTTTTGACCCAAGTTACGACAGTTATGATCCTGCGGTACGGGTTGCAGGCGGTGTTCCTGTGCATATTGCGTTAGATGCCCCTGAGTTTAAGGTCGATTGGGACAAGGTTGCAGCGCAGATTAGCTCACGCACCCGTATGATTATCGTCAATACCCCACATAATCCAACAGGGACGATCTGGTCATATCAGGACTGGCAACAGTTAATTGCGCTGGTGGAAAAATATGATTTGCTGGTTTTGTCAGATGAGGTCTATGAACACCTGATTTTTGAGGGTGCTCGACATTGGAGTGCATTACATTTTCCTGAGTTACGTGAACGTAGCTTCGTGGTGGGTTCTTTTGGTAAAACCTTTCATGTGACCGGCTGGAAAACAGGCTATTGCGCTGCCAGTCCAACACTGATGCAATTATTTCGGCAGATTTATCAATATGCCAACTTTTGTGGCAATACCCCTGCACAAATCGCATTAACCCAATACATGCAGCAGCATCCCGAACACATTGCTGAACTGGCCGATTTTTATCAACACAAACGAGATACGTTTAATCTGGGTCTACAACAATCCCTGTTTGGCTTTACTCCTTGTCAGGGAACCTATTTCCAGACCGTCGACTACACTGAGATTCGCCCTGACCTGAATGATGTCGAGATGTGTTACTTTTTAGCCGAGGAAAAAGGGATTGTGGCCATTCCACTGTCTGTGTTTTATCAACATCCGCCTAAGGATTTGCGTTTAATCCGTTTCTGTTTTGCTAAAACAGAACAAACTCTACAACGTGCTGTACAGTTACTGAATGCTTGTTAACTCAGGTCAAGTCTTCGCGTAAAATAACAATCTTTTTTAAAGCAGCATGTTATTTTGTTAGTCAAGGATATCCATCACAATAACACTGACAAATTCATGGAGAATGAATGCCCCTCACCGTCCACTGATTCAGCAACAAAAGCTCTGGAAGACCTTTCTGGTGTTTTTACTGCCGTTGATTGCCACCAATATCCTGCAAAATCTTTCAGGTACGATTAATACCGTTTTTGTCGGACAAATGATGGGGGTCAATGCGATTGCTGCGGTTGCTGTATTTTTTCCCATTCTATTTTGTTTGATGGCATTTGTGATTGGATTATCGGCAGGTTCTACTGTTTTGGTTGGACAGGCATGGGGCGCGCAAAATTTTGAAAAAGTGCGCAGTGTAGTCGGTTCAACCCTATTTATGACCCTGATTGGCGGCAGTATTATTGCCGCCTTGGGTGTATTTTTTGCGCCTCATATTTTATTGGCTTTAGGTACAGATCCAAGTGTTTTACACCTTTCTTTGCCCTATGCCCGCTGCATGCTCGCAGGTAGCCCTTTATTATTTGTGTATATTATTTACACCTCTATTTTACGTGGTGTCGGCGATAGTATTACACCGTTGGTGGCGTTATCTTTAACCAGTTTGATTGGTTTGGTGATTACGCCTGTGCTGATTGCAGGCTATTTTGGTTTTCCCAAACTCGGCATTATTGCGCCTGCCATTGCGACCATTACAGGTAATGCATTGGTTATTTTGTTTTTAATCATTTATTTGAATAAAAAAAATCACCCACTCAAACCCGACTTGGCTTTGCTCAAACATATCCGTTATGACGCGGAACTCACACGACTCATTTTACGTTTGGGGATTCCAACAGGTATTCAAATGGTCACCACCTCTGTAGCTGGACTGGTCGTAGTGGGACTAGTCAATCGTTTTGGCGCACATGCAACGGCGGCCTATGGTGCAGTCAATCAGGTCTTGAACTATATTCAATTTCCCGCTTTATCGATTGCGATTGCGGCTTCAATTTTTGGTGCTCAAGCGATTGGAATGGGTAAATCAGATCTACTGGCGCGCGTCACTCGTACAGCTTTGTGGATGAATATCATCATTACTGGAACCTTGGTGATATTGGCGTATTTATTTTCAAAATATCTAATGGCGTTATTTATTACAGATGACAGTGTGGTACAACTGGGACAGCAGCTCTTATTTATTGTGTTATGGTCCATTTTATTTTTTGGCGCCAGTGCTATTTTCGCCTCGATTATGCGCTCAAGCGGTGCCGTGACTATGCCTATGTTGATTAATATTGCCGCAATTTTATGTATTGAAGTGCCGTGCGCCTATTGGTTTAGTAGTCTCTGGGGATTAAAAGGCATCTGGTATGCTTATGCTCTGGCTTTTGTCAGTCTGTGCATTTTACAAGCTGGCTATTATCAATTTTTCTGGAAGAAAAAAGCCATTAAAGCGCTCATTTAGTGGCATAAAAAAAGCCCACTTTTTTTGGTGGGCTTTAGAGCATCTTTGTATTACATTTTATTGGTCAATTTGGTACCAAATTCGCTAACACGTTGATATCCTGTCGGTAGGAAACGCTGCATCAGATCCAGTACTTTTGCATCATTACCAATTAATAAACGGCGTTTATCTTTACGCACTGCCGCTAAAATTTGACGTGCCGCTTCTTCTGGCGGACAACGCAATAATTTATTAAATGCCTTGATTGATTTTTCAGGATGCATTCCCAGTGTTTTTAGGCTTTCATTCATTTTTGCTGAATTGGCAATATTGGTACGAATACCACCTGGGTGTACACAAAGTGCGCTCACCCCACAATTTTGCATATCCAGTTCTTGACGCAAAGATTCAGTAAAACCGCGTACCGCAAATTTGGTAGCGTTGTATGCCGACTGAGTAGGCTGCGCAATGAGCCCAAACAGACTGGAAATATTTACAATATGTCCATCTTTGCTTTGTTTGATAAAAGGTAAAAATTCTTTGGTGCCATACACCACACCCCAGAAATTAATATTCACAATCCATTCCAGTTCTTCATAGCTCGCACCCTCTACAGTCGAGCCCAATGCCACACCAGCATTGTTAAAAATCATATTGACTGAGCCATGATTTTGAACGGTTTGTTCAGCCCATGCTTTTACAGCATGACGATCCGATACATCCAGTTTTTGTGTAGTGACACGAATATTATAAGGTTTAAGCAGTTCTACTGTAGCTGCAAGTCCTTGTTCATTGATATCACTCAGTGACAAATGGCAACCTTCTTTTGCCAATAAAACAGCAAGTTGCTGGCCTATACCTGAACCTGCTCCCGTAACCGCAGCGACTTTATTTTTAAAATTTTTCATTGCCTGACCTTTTCCCTTAAATAGGTGTACACAAACCCATGCTGATGTACCTGATTCAATCACTATATTTTTGACAATACGTATTGTCAATACAATCTATCCGATCTAGAGTAAATACTCAAACAAATGACTGACGCGGTTATTTTGTTTAAAACTTGCTACACTCTGCATAACCAACGAGGATGCCTGTGATCAATGACCACCCCCGAAACTGATTCAAATACGAGACCAAAGCCGACAAAGGTCAATAAAGAACGTCAATTTAAAGGACTGTCTTTAACCGAACGTAAGCATGCGCGTCGTGAAAAACTCATTGAAGCAGGCATTGAAACTTATGGCATACAGGGTTTTTTTTCGGTCACAGTCAAAGACGTCTGTAATGAAGCCAAGCTGACCGAGCGTTATTTTTATGAATCCTTCAAAAAAAGTGAGGATTTATTTCAAACTATTTTCTTAAAACTGATTGAAACCTTACAACAGAATGTCATGCAAAGTGTCATGCAAGCGGCTCCCGATCCAGCCAAAATGATCGATGCAGGTCTGGGCGCATTGTTACGTACCTTGAAAGATGATCCTCGTTTGGCCCGCATTATTTATATTGATGCCATGCTGGTACAAGAGCTGCATAATCAGGCCACGATTCAGGAAACCATGCTGCGTTTTGACCGTATGATTCAAGCTTTTGTCATGCTGATGATGCCGAATTTACAACGTTCAGAACAGGAAGTTTCGTTAATTGCAACGGGATTAAACGGTTATGTTACCCAGATTGCAATTCGCTGGGTGATGGGTGGTTTTAAACAGTCTCAGGAAGATGTTCTATTTGCTTGCCGCACGGTATTTTTATCCCTTGTACAAACATTTTCCCAGAAACAAAAATAAATTTACTGTTCATTAAAGCCATTAAAAATTGAGTCTTTGTCATGAATTGGTCATCAGCCACGCAATTTTTTGTCACAATTCATGTTAAAAAAACCCGTTCTGATGAATTTTGCAATGATACTGTCATAATTAATCTTTGTAATAAGCCTGTCATAAATAAAACGGTCCGCCGTTCAATAAACTAAATAGGGTAATTGCGTTGTGAAAGATGACTATATTTTAATCGTCGATGACGAACTTCCCATCCGTGAAATGATTCATACTTCACTGGATATGGCGGGCTTTCAATGTTTACAGGCTGAAGATGCCAAACAAGCACACCAAATGATTGTTGATCAGCGCCCTGCCCTGATTTTACTGGACTGGATGTTACCGGGTGGCGTAAGTGGTGTTGATTTGTGCCGCCGTTTAAAACGCGATGAAACCTTGTCTGAAATTCCTGTGATTATGCTCACTGCACGCGGTGAAGAAGACCATAAAGTACAAGGTCTGGATGCCGGCGCAGATGACTATATGACCAAACCTTTTTCGACACGTGAATTGGTCTCCCGAATCAAAGCTGTATTACGCCGTGCCAATGCATTAAATGGTGAAAAAGCTATTGACGCCAATGGATTGATTTTAGATCCTGTCAGTCAGCGTGTCAGCTTTGGAACTCATATTTTAGAGATGGGGCCAACCGAATACCGCTTACTGGCTTTCTTCATGACCCATCCTGAACGTGCCTATACTCGTGCGCAATTGCTGGATCAGGTCTGGGGCGGTAATGTTTATATTGAAGATCGTACCATTGATGTACATATTCGTCGTTTACGGAAAGTCTTAGAACCTTTTGGCGCAGATCGATTTGTACAAACCGTGCGTGGTACAGGTTATCGTTTTTCAACACGTGCAGATTTAGCACTAGGTTAAAATACCCTTTATGTACGAACCCTATCCCGTCCCCGATCTTGCCCGTGAACATAAACGTTTTCGCTACAGTAGTTTATGGACATTTGCCAAACAGGATTTAAGACTGCTGGCTTTTTTGCTGATCATTGCAGCGTTTGTGGGATTTGGTCTCGACCTTTTAGGTATTTGTATTCTGATCGCCTTTTTGATCTTTTTTGTGCTGCAACTACGTTCACTGTACATCGTCAACGAATGGATTTCCAATCGTCCTTACGACACGCCACCTAACCTGAATGGGATTTGGGGTGCCTTATTATTTAACGTATATCGTGCCCAACGGCAGGAACGCGTAGTTCAAGCAGAAATGGTGGGACTCATCGATCGCGCTCAGTCTTCATTGGTTGCTTTAAATGAAGCTGTGGTTTTGATTGATGATTTACAACAAATCGAATGGTGTAACCCTGCGGCGCAGCATTTGCTGGGCATCAGTCTGTTGGATCGCGGCACCAATGTGTTAGGGATTTTAAGACAGCCCAGTTTCATTGAATACTTTAATCATATTGATCAGGCACCTGATGGTATCAAGCTTAAATCCTCGATACTGGACGATCATTACGTACAAATTAAATTGACGCCTTTTGGGGGCGATAGTGTATTGCTGGTCGCTTACGATATTACGCGTATGCATAATCTGGAGCAAATGCGTAAAGATTTTGTCGATAATATTTCACATGAGCTACGCACACCACTGACAGTCTTGAGTGGCTACATTGAAACCTTTACCGATCAGGAAGATTTAAATCCGCGCTGGAAACGTGCCTTTGATCAGATGCAATCACAGACCAAACGGATGAATGCTTTGGTCAATGATTTGCTCTTGCTTTCAAATCTGGAAAATAACAAAAAAATTGCTAAAAACCAGATTATTGAGATGCCAAGTCTGATGAATCAACTGTTTGACGATGCACAGGCGTATAATGCCGATTATGGACATACGCTCAATCTGGATATCGATAGTCACTGTGATTTGATTGGTTCAGATATGGAAATTGCCAGTGCCTTTAGCAATCTGATTACCAATGCGATTAAATATACCCCCAAAGGTGGCATCATTACCATTGGTTGGCATGATGATGGTGAACATGGTTATTTTACCGTTCAGGACAATGGTATCGGTATCGATCCCAAACATTTACCACGTTTAACCGAACGGTTTTATCGGGTGGATAGTGCACGAAGCCGTGCCACAGGCGGAACGGGACTCGGACTTGCGATTGTTAAACATGTCTTGATGCAACATGGTGCTTATCTGGATGTAGTATCCAAAGAAAATAATGGTTCTTTATTTAAAGCTGTTTTCCCTAAAGAACGCTTGTATCAAATGGTTTAAATTTGGCTCAAAAACAAGATTACAATGAACTTAACGCATCGACACCAAAAGCATTCAAACAAATAAGAATGTACCTGAAACCGACTACATAATAACTGCCCATTGTTTTTTATATTAAAACTCCAATCTAATAAAACAAATCGTAAAGTCCATATGAATACGATTAAAACGGTGAATCTGGATATTGCACAGCAATTACTGGATATCGGCATATCTAAAGCAAAAGAGCTTCAATCTCCATCTAATATCGCAATTGCGGATGCTTATGGCTATCTTCTCGCACATGTCCGTATGGATCAGGCTCAACTCCCGAGCATCGAGCATAGTATTAATAAAGCTTATACAAGTGCTTTATTTCAAAAGCCAACCCAAGAATTAAAAGAACCGAGTGAACCCAACGGTGAGCTTTATGGCTTAAATAATACGCTGAATCAAAGAGTGATTGTTTTCGCAGGTGGTGTTCCACTCTTTTTGGATGAACACGTAGTGGGGGCTGTCGGTGTCAGTGGCGGTACAGCCGAGCAAGATCAAAGCATTGCTCAGGCGATTGCAGATCATTTTAATCAAACCAAAGAAAAATCCATTTAAAAGGTGATAAACACATGAGTAAAAAGATATTAATTACAGGCGCAGGTTCAGGTTTTGGCAAATCAGTTGCTTTTAAATTAGCAGAACTTGGTTATGAGGTGATCGCAACTGTTGAAGCCGTTGCACAGATTCAGACCTTAAAAGACGAAGCACATCAACAAGGGTTAAATATCCAGTTTGAAAAACTGGATATCACCAATGATATTGATCGTGAGTTTATTTCTAATTTTGAAATTGACATTTTACTCAACAATGCAGGAATTTCAGAAGGTGGTGCTGTGGTTGATATTCCTGAATACCGATTGCGTGAGCAGTTCGAGGTGAATGTATTTGGGACAATTTTACTGACCCAAAAATTTGCCAAACAGTTTGTTGAACGTAAATCAGGAAAAATTATTTTTATTTCCTCAGTCGCTGGCTTGACCACTGATCCATTTACAGGTGCATATTCTGCGTCTAAACATGCCATTGAGGCTTTTGCAGAAGCGCTAAATAAAGAATTGCATGAATACAATGTCAAAATTGCCACAGTAAATCCTGGCCCTATCTTAACCGGATTCAATGACCGTATGTTCGAGACATGGAAGCATTGGTACCCAGAAGATCAAGCCAATACTGTATTTAACTATAGCCAACTTGCCTTTCCGCATAAACAATACGATCCAGAGCAAGTCTCTGACATTATTGTCAAGGTAGTAACAGAAGAGCAAAAAACCTATCGTAATTTAGCACCCAAAGAGATTGAAGCAGATGCAAAAAAACAAATGGCTGAAAAATGGGATCGACTCATCCACACAGATGCAAAACGTGATCCTTTGGTTGAAGACGCCTATACGCTAGAGCCAGAAACACCCAATGGAAAGTAGTCTAATCTGAGATCATCATCAAAAAGCCGATGAAGTATCATCGGCTTTTGAGCTAAATCAATCAGGCTATTATTGGGTTTTATGATGAAGTTGCATTAAATGCCTCGTGATAACTCACGCTTCCTTTCGGAATAGTATTCACAAAACTGATCGCCTGAAAATACATCGGAGGCACATCTGGCAAAACAAGATCTGGATAAGATTTAAAGCCAAAACGATGGTAATACGCTGGATCACCTAATAACACACAGCCATTGGCACCTAATTGTTTGAGTTGTTCAAGCGCAGCACCCATCAGTTGTGAACCAATACCTTGTCCTTGCTGTTCAGGCCAGGCCGAGATCGGCCCTAAACCATACCAATCGGTTTCACCCGATGAAATACGCACAGGTGAAACCGCAACATGGCCAACCACAACTCCCTGCTCAAGTGCCACCAAAGAAATGGTGAGTTGACCATCTTTACGTAACTGATTCACAATAAATTGTTCAGTATGGCTCGAATGTTGTTCATTTAAAAACGCAGCCTGAGTTAACGCTTCAATCGTCTGGATGTCTTGCTGTTGTTCATGTCGAATTTCAATACTCATTCAAACTTTCCTGATTTTATTGCTCTGCTGCAAATGCCAGTAAATTCTTTTAATTTAATTTTTGCAGCTTCATTTAGTTGATAGCCGTGATTTATAAAAATATAACAATTTCAATTATTAAAAAATGAACCTCTCAATGCATTAAAAGCCCTAAATCTAGAGCTTTTAATGTTCATTCTAACTTAGAGCGAATGTCCCAGTTTTTCACCCATCACCACGACGGAATTGGCTTTAAACTGCTTTTCCCATGCCATTTTATCTTTTTCAAATAATACAACAGCGGTGGAACCTAAATAAAAACGTCCCAATTCAGCGCCTTTTTCAAGTTTCATTTGGTGTTGCTCTAACTCTAAACGCCCAGTCGGTTTGACTTTACCGGTTGCTACCGTTTCAATTCCCGCCACAATCATGGCACCGACTAAAACCACTGCCATGCGACCGAGTTCAGTATCAAATAAACACACCATGCGTTCATTACGGGCAAATAATCCTGGAATATTTTCAGCCGTGACTTGATTGACAGAAAATAATTCACCTGGCACATACAATGTTTCGGTTAATGTCCCCGAAAATGGCATATGCACACGATGGTAATCTCGTGGCGATAAATACACCGTGGCAAATTGACCATTTTTAAATGGTTCTGCCAATTGCGGATCACCGATCAATTTTTCAACAGAGAAACTTTGACCTTTCGCCTGAAAAATATCGCCATCGTTAATTGTTCCAAGCTGAGAAATTGCTCCATCTGCTGGTGATACGATACTCGTCGCGGAATCATCAACCACACGTACTCCATCTTTTAAGGCACGCGTAAAAAACTCGTTAAAAGATTTGTACTTTAGGGCATCGCCCTGCTGAGCAATCGAAAGATCAATGCCATATTTCGCTTTAAAGGCCTGAATCACTGCGGTTCTAACGACCACATTTTCACTAGCAGCGACTTTACCCACTACTCGGCTGAGCTGATGCTGAGGAACAAGCGATTGAGCTTTAATAAATAAGTCTTTTTTTAATCGTGATGTAAAACTCAAAGCGGATTCTCTCCAGTAATAATTGGACTATCGAGGCGATTGCCCCATTCACTCCACGCCCCATCATAAGCACGAATTGGCCACTGCAGTAAACGACCAATAATATAAGCCAGACCCGAACGATGATGCGATTGACAATACACCACCACAGGTTGATCAAACTGAAAACCAAGTTGTTGCAATCGGGCTTGGGTACGTTCAAGCGGGTGCAATTTTAGATGATTTTGCCGATCAAGGGCAGTGCTCCATTCAAAATGAAGTGCGGCAGGAATGTGACCACCTCGACGTGCGGCTAGACGTAAGCCCGTGTATTCATCTGTGGTTCGACAGTCCCATAATTGGATATTATTGGAGTCCACCTGCTGTTTTAGCTCATCATATTCAATTTTATATTGGGCCACTTTGGACAAATCAACCTGCACCAGATTTTCAACAGGCGCTATCGGTTCGATCTCTGAAGTGGTTGGAAACCCAGCACCCAACCATGCATGAATCCCTCCATTTAATAAACTGGTTCGGGTGAAACCGAGACAATGTAAATTCCAGATCAGACGCCCTGCCCATGCCCCCCCTTCATCGTCATAGACCACGACATGGTGGTCAGGCGAGAGATTAAGATACTCCACCAATTGCTGAAGCTGCTCGATCGATGGCAAAACACCTGTGGCGTCTTCATGCTGTGCCACCAATTGCTTAGGCTTCAGTTGAATCGCGTGGGGAATATGCAATTGTTCATAGACTGAGCTACGACTCAAATCAACAATGCGTAGATGTTCATTTCCCAGATAAGGAACTAAATCTTCCGCCTCAATCAATAGGCCAAAGTTAAATTCAGGTGCCGTCATTGCAAATCATCGCGTTGCATTAATAGGTAGCTCGATCTTAACATAAGCATTTTCACGGTTTTGCTGATTTTTTACCAATGTTTAGCAGAAAATCAGCTAAATAAAATCATTCAACTTCTTCAGGAATTTCAAAAACCTGACGTAAATAAGCCAAAAATGTATCATTATCAGTCATGGTTTTACCTGGGCTATCTGAGATTTTGGCCACAGATTGACCATTACATTCGACCAGTTTCAGCACAATATTCAGTGGTGTTTGTCCCATATCATTGGTGAGATTAGTGCCGATCCCGAAACTGACTTTAAAACGATCCTTAAAGTATTGATGCAATTGCCATGCCTTTTCCAGATTCAATCCATCACTAAAAGTTAGCATTTTAGTCTGGGTGTCAATTTTGAGATGACGATAATGCGCATAGGCTTTATCCCCCCATTCATAAGGATCACCACTATCATGACGCAAGCCATCAAACAGCTTGGCAAAATACAAATCGAAATCACGCAGAAACGCATCCATTCCAACCACATCCGTGAGTGCAATCCCCAAGTCACCACGATATTCCTGTACCCACATTTCCAGTGCTGCTTTTTGAAAATCACGCAACCGCACATCTAAAGCCTGGAAAGCCTGTAAAAACTCATGTGCCATGGTCCCAATTGGGGTAATTCCCAACTCTTTGGCGAGCAAAACATTACTGGTTCCACGGAAAATATCAGGTGTGGCTTGATGGAACTCTTCAACCACATGTTTTTGCCATTCAAAACTATAACGGCGACGAGTACCAAAGTCTGAGACCAGAAATGGTGGATCATTTGGATGTTGCTGCGACGAATATTGTTTTAAAAGCGCAAGTTTGGCTTGTAAACGGCGCTCACCCTCAGCCAAAACAGCATCAGTACGGATACGGCGAAAATACAATTCGTTGACGATTGCCAAGACAAAAATTTCAAACATCATCGCTTGAACCATCGGACCTTCGACCCAAATGTCCAGACGACCTTCTTCATCGATGCCTGTTTTGATAAAGCGGCGTTTTAACTGAAACAGTTCCAGATAGTCCACAAAGTCACTTTTGATGAAACGAAAACTGCGCAAATATTTCAGTTCATCGTCCTTAAATTTCAAAGTGCATAAATGGTCTAATTGTTCGTCCATTTCAGACAAAATATCCGTTAATGGATACACCGTATCTTCTAAATTTCGACAGCGAAAATGATAAACACTATGGGTTTGCGGAAACTTATGTAATACCACCTGTAACATGGTGAATTTATATAAATCTGTATCTAGTAATGAGTGAATAATTGGTGACATAAAGGTGTCAGTAATTTGGATAAACTTATTGCATTAAAGCATATTTTGGTCGTTAAAATCGCAAGGATTTGTATAAAGCATTGCCACTTTAGTGGAACATGAATTTTATTAAGCAAAAAGTATTTCTGTTAAAATCACCGCGGTTTAAATCAATGATGATGTTTATGCGTGCATTAATACAACGAGTTTTACAGGCTAAGGTGGTCGTCGATGGGCAAACCACGGGTGAAATTCAACAAGGTCTATTGGTTTTTTTAGGACTAGGCCGCGAAGATACCTTGCAAAAGGGCCAAAAACTGATTGATAAAATTTTAAAATATCGCATTTTCGATGATGAAAATGGCAAGATGGGCTGGAATTTATCTCAAGCTCAAGGGGGACTGTTGCTGGTTTCCCAGTTTACCCTGATGGCGCAAACCCAAAAAGGCTTACGACCCGATTTTGGTCCTGCCATGCCGCCGAGCGAAGCAAAAGAGCTGTATGAGCAACTCGTTATCTACGCGCAAAGTCAGTTTGCAAATGTGCAAACAGGTATTTTTGCCGCAGATATGAAAGTGCATTTAGTTAATGATGGGCCCGTGACCTTCCAGTTGGAAGTCGAATAAAAAAATCCTCACCCTAAGGGATGAGGATTTTCTACAAGCGCGATTTACTTGCCTGTTTTTTGCTTAATAAACAAACGTGCTTGCTTTAACTTTTCTTTAACTGGTTTTGGAAGCTTGGGTGGAATCAGTTTTGCTGCCTGATTAAACCAAACCAATAGACCAAAATCACCTTCCATTTTGATACTACCGTTTTGCATACCAGTCATAAATGCCGTCGGATCGCCTTTCATCAAGGTTTTTACTGCTTGTTCGCTATCTGCAAATTGCAAAATAAAATCAGCCTGCTCTGGGTGGCCTGCCACTGTTTCAATTTGACCACGATTGACAATAATCTGACGCGCAAAGCCTAAGTCCGTTCCAATCTGGATCCGAAATGCACGATCATGTGTCATTTCAATAAACTTGGGACTAGTCCGTGCCAATTGCTTCATCCGCAAAGCCAAACCTACAACCAGCAAATCCAATGGATCTGTGCTGACATCAACCAATGGTAACTTTACAACAGGTAGAGCAGAAAGTTTCATGACAATTCAAGCCTATTCGTATTCTTATGGAACTAAACGCGATCATCCTAGCATAAATGTAAGCCCTAAAATAAAAGCTTTGTATTACAAAACATAATAAAACGTAAAAAGCGCAGGTTAACCCACGCTTCTTCATTTCACCTATCAGCCGATGTTAGCGACTAGAGCATTGTTGCTGATCATCCTCATACACTGGTGTATGTTCAATGTATTGACGATTTGCCAATGCTTTTTGCGCCAAACGGTCTTCTCTTAACAACACCAAGGTAACAGCAACCATCGCTAGACTTAAGGCAGTTAAATAACTATAGGTGACAGGCATCTCAAAAAGTGTTTGTACGCCATAACGGACGACTTCCAAAAGTCCCCAAAAAAACATGCCTGCCAACATAAAACCAAGCCAGCGACGGTAAGGTGAGAAGAAAACAATAGCTAGTGCAAGTGCAATCAAACCAAACCCTGAGAGTGTGGCGAAATTCGCTGTTACCATACTAAACCTCCGTCTAAGATCATTCTCTGGGTCATAAGACCTTGAGTTCATCCCCGAAACCGTAATCAAATCAACACAGATCTGTGTTGACGAAAATATCTGTTTAATCGTGTTAGATGCATTATGGAGAGTTTTTGCAAGAAAAAAAGTCCTGATTTTTTCTTATACGACACATATTGTCGCAACATTATTTTGTCATTACATTCTGCATGTTTCAAAAACCTACGAAGTGCCTGATCCTTTCATCGCTCGCGTGTCATTACAAAAAACTATCGCTAAAATTTGATGCTTTTTAAAAATTTTTATACAGAGTTATTTCAAAATTTAACAGCCGACAAACGGTGCAAAAGCACTTGATTCCAGTTAATTTATTGATTAAAAAACGCGGCATTTAAATGCCGCATTTTTTTGAACATCTAAGCAGATTAAGCACGATTTAAATCTTTATCATGCATACCAAGCAAATACAGTACGCCATCCAAACCTACACTGGAAATGGCTTGATTAGCATTTTGACGTACCAACGGTTTAGCACGGAAAGCCACGCCTAATCCCGCAATCGACAGCATGGGTAAGTCATTGGCGCCATCGCCCACAGCCATGGCTTGTTCGAGTGAAATGCCCATTTTATCCGCCAGTTGGGTCAACAATTCTGCTTTACGTGCTCCATCGACGATCGCGCCTTTGACTTCACCAGTTACAAAGCCATCTTGTACATCCAGAATATTGGCATGTACTTCATCAATACCCAGTTTTTGCTGTAAATATTCAGCAAAATATTGAAAACCACCCGATAAAATCACGGTTTTATAGCCAAGTGCTTTGAGCGTTGAAATCAAACGCTCTGCACCTTCGGTAATGGTCAGCCGTTCCGCAATTTTTGGTAAAACCAAGGCATCCAGACCTTTCAGCAAAGCCACACGCGCACGAAAACTTTGCTGGAAATCAAGTTCACCTTGCATGGCACGTTCGGTAATCTCAGCGACTTGCTCACCTACACCTGCCTCAAGTGCCAACTCATCAATGACTTCTTGTTCAATCAGGGTCGAGTCCATATCAAAACAAACCAGACGGCGGTTACGACGATAGGCATTGTCTTCTTGAACTGCAACATCGATATTGAGTTCACCCGACAAGCTTAAACAGGCGGCGCGCATCGCTTGCGCATCCAGCATTTGTCCACTTAAACCAAACTGCACACAGGCGCGGCGTGGCGCGTTATCTTCCAGATCTCGCGCTAAACGCCCTGACAGGCGCGTCACGGTTTCAATATTAAAACCTTGATTAGAGACAATTTTGGTAACCGCCTGTAGATGTGAAGCGGTTAATTCTGGTGCCAGCGCTGTCACGATGTAACGGGTTCGTCCACCTTCACTCACCCATTGATCGTATTCTGCACTTGAAATCGGTTTAAAGCGCACAGTCAAACCAATATCATGTGCTAAAATCAGGATTTCCTTCATGGCAAGTGCGGTTGCGGTTTCATCATCCGATGCCACCACGATGCCGAGGGTCAATTGGTTATGAATCACCGCTTGCCCTACATCCAGTATTTGCAATGAATGTACAGATAAAACCTGCATTAATCGGGTAAACTGATTCGGTTGATCAGGTCCTAAAAAAGAGATAAGAATGATTTCTCGCATGAATTGACTCGGGTCTGAGCTGCAACTATTGTTAGAATGATAATCGAATTTGAATCTATTTGCCTTGGAAGTTTACGTTGAACGCACCTAGACAGGGGCTATTTGCTAGCCTATTAATCGTAAGTTTTGCTTTGCATACCTTTTTACTGGTGATTGCAACGACGCATCAGCTCAATGAAAACCGTGCCAGTCAGGGTCAACTCATAACCAGTCAACTGGTTACTGACAGTTTGACCGAACTGGAACCAGCCAACACGGTTTCTCTGGCACTTCTGGCAAATCGCTATGCAACCAATCCAAGTGTTGCCTCGATTCGAATTTTAGATGCAAACAAACAGGTATTGGCCACGAGCGGTATGTCACAAACCCGTCAGGGCGAAGTATTTGTGCGTGATGCCCTGCAAAATGAAAAGAAAGTCGGAAGTATTGAAATCACCCTGATTCAACCGAGTATTGGTGAAATTCTAAGAACCCAATGGTTAGCAATCTTGGTGTCATTTCTGATTCATGGCTTATTGTGGCTGGCTTACCGTGCCATTGCCCGCCCAAGCCGCAGTGAATATCTGGCACGTATCAATAACGAATCACGCCTGAAACATGAGATTCAACAACTCACCCAAGCCCTTGAGCTTGAAAAACAAAATACTGTGACCTTGGTTGCACAAGCTAAACAACAAGCCAAACCAAAAGTCACCGCTGTAAGTGAAACATTGGAGCAAGATGCTCAAGTCGATCATACTCTGGCACTAAATATTCAGTTTTATGACCCTAAACAATTATTGAACAGTGTCAACCAATCGGTTTCTGTGCCTTATTTTAAACTGTGCCAGATTTTCCTGAATAAAAGCATTGAACTGTGCGCTAAACATTATCAACTCAGTCCATCGAGTATCAATGTCATCCATGAGTTTAATGCCAATGGTGCAGATTTAAGTATTTCAGATCAGGACGCACATGCGGTTGAATGTTTACTGATGATTGGCTCAGTATTCCAGCTATTGTCAGATGTTCTATATAAGCGTTATCGTGAAGACAAGCGTTTTGCCTTGCAAACCCGTTCCGCGACTTCAACCGCAGTGGCTGCCATGCAACTCGATGCTGTACAGGCAGCGCAACGTCTCACCAGCCATTTACATGCCAAAGAGTCAGCTTTACATTTAAATAATGAACAGCTTAAGGCGATTAGTGAATGCTATCAGTTAGTCGCAATGCCAAATCCATCCAGTGTTTTGACCCGTCACGCCTTCATGCAAAATGGCATGAATACTGAATGCGCAGAAGTTGCCCAACAGATTCGTACAGAAATTTTGATGGGTAAAAAAGCCAAAGCATCGATTGAAAATCAGACAGACCCACAATCGGAAGCCTAAGAACAATTTTTTTGCAAGACTCCCCAATTTGGGGAGTTTTTTATTTTTAAACGCTAAGTCTTTGAAATTATATTTTTATCTGAATATCTGAAAAGTCTTTGATTAAACAATCAGCAAAACCAGCCTATTTCATAATTAGAATACTTTTCAAATGAATTCACTTATGTGTATAAAGAGAACCCTAGAACTAAATGATAGAAGCATAGGCAATTCTGACCAAAACACGGTAGACTATGCAACACATTGTGAACGTAACTGTCTTTTGGACAGCATCAAAAGGTGAAGGCTCATGCCGTTGAGTAATGTTGAGGAACTGGTCGCGGATATCCGTGCGGGTAAAATGGTCATCTTGATGGATGATGAAGATCGCGAGAATGAAGGTGATTTGGTCATTGCCGCGACCCACGTGCGCCCAGAAGATATCAACTTTATGATTACCCATGCGCGCGGTCTGGTGTGTTTAACCTTAAGTCGTGAGCGTTGCCAACAACTGAATTTACCGCTGATGGTCGATCATAACGGTGCACAACACGCAACCAATTTTACCTTGTCAATTGAAGCCGCTGAAGGCATTACCACGGGGATTTCTGCGGCTGAACGTGCGCATACCATTCATGCCGCAGTTGCTGCGCATGCCAAACCTGCGGATATTGTTCAACCCGGTCATATTTTTCCGCTTATGGCTCAACCAGGTGGAGTTCTTCACCGCGCAGGTCATACGGAAGCGGGCTGCGACTTGACTCGTCTTGCGGGGTTGGAACCTGCGTCTGTGATTTGTGAAATTATTAATGAAGATGGCACGATGGCACGTCGTCCAGATTTAGAGGTGTTTGCTGAAAAACATGGTTTAAAGATTGGAACCATTGCCGACCTCATTCACTACCGCATGACCAATGAACAAACGGTTGAACGTTTGGGTCAACAAACCATTGAAACCGAATATGGTTCATTTGAACTGTATCGTTACCGTGAAATTGGCAATCCCGATATTCATTTGGCCTTGGTCAAAGGTGAACCTAAAGATGGCGTGACCACGGTTCGTGTCCATGGTTTTAATCCCGTCCGTGATTTACTTAAACTGAATAAGCAAGATGGCGAACCTGCATGGAATTTAGATCGTGCACTCAGCACCATCGCTGCGGCTGAACGTGGAGTTTTGGTCTGGATTGGACAGGATCATTTACAGGATTTAGGCCCAGCGCTTGAGAGCATGAATAAGCCAAAACCCGTAAAATCCAATGCAGCACTATCCCACCAATATCAAACTATTGGCGTTGGCGCGCAGATTTTACGTGATTTGGGAGTAGAGAAAATGAAGCTCCTTAGCTCACCTTTACGCTTTAATGCACTGTCAGGCTTTAATTTAGAAGTGGTAGAATATATTTCTGCTGATCAAACGATAGAAAATTAATCGAGGTTATTATGGCAATTCGCCGAATTGAAGGTTTATTACATCTCGCGAGCGAAGGTCGTTACGCGATTTTAGTGGGTCGTTTTAACAGCTTTGTGGTTGAGCATTTGCTTGAAGGTGCAATTGACACCTTAAAACGTCATGGTGTGAGTGAAGACAATATTACTGTGGCTTATGCACCAGGTGCATGGGAACTTCCGATTGTTGCAAAAAAACTGGCAGCATCTGACAAATTTGATGCCATCATTGCACTAGGCGCAGTGATTCGTGGCAGCACACCACATTTTGACTTTGTCGCTGGTGAATGTGCCAAAGGCTTGGGCGTGGTTGCACTTGAAAGCACACTTCCTGTCATCAATGGCGTACTAACCACTGATAGCATTGAACAGGCGATTGAACGCTCTGGTACAAAAGCAGGCAATAAAGGCTCAGAAGCTGCATTGACTGCAATTGAAATGGTTAATTTGTTAAAGGCAATCTAAGGCATGTCTCAAACACTTCAAGCCGTATATGCGGCAAAACGTAAAGCACGTCGTTTTGCGGTACAAGGTATTTATGAATGGCAAATGAGCCACAATCCTGTACATGAAATTGAAGCGCGTACTCGTGCCGAAAATGCCATGCATAAGGTTGATCTTGGTTATTACCATGAGCTGTTGACTCAAGTCATTGCAGATCGTGACAATCTGGATACTTTGCTGATTCCTGTACTGGATCGCGAGCTTAAAGCACTGGATGGTGTCGAGTTGGCAACTTTGCGTTTAGGTGCATATGAACTGCGCGATCATCTGGAAATTCCTTACCGCGTGGTGCTGGATGAAGCCATCGAACTTGCCAAACATTTTGGTGGTGCAGACAGCCATAAGTACATCAATGGTGTATTGGATCGTTTAGCTTCCACACTGCGTGAAGCTGAAAAACAGCAAGCTCAATAAGCTACTATTAAGTCATGGCTGAGTTTTCGATTATCGAGCAATACTTTACTCGTCCCTTTACGCAACAGGACGATATTGGCATCGGTGATGACTCAGCTATTTTGACCCCTCCTACCAATCAACAATTGGTGATTTGTACCGACACACTGGTTGCAGGTCGACATTTTCCACTTGAAACCTCTGCCCATGCCGTTGGCTGGAAAAGTGTGGCGGTGAATTTGTCTGACATAGCGGCTATGGGGGCAAAACCTCATAGTATTTTATTAGCATTGAGTCTACCCAACATCGACCATGACTGGCTACAAGGCTTTAGTCAGGGACTTTTCGATTGTTGCGATCGATTTGGTGTCGCACTGATTGGTGGTGATACCACGCAAAGTGCACACCTCACCATTACCGTCACAGCACTCGGTTATATTGAATCAGGTCAGGCGATTTGTCGCTCAGGCGCTCGGGCAGGCGATTATATTGTGGTGAGTGGGCAGGTGGGCGATGCAGCCTACGGTTTGCAACATTTAGGTGGAGCGTTACAATCCAGATTAGACTATCCAACCCCACGTTGTGAACTCGGTCAAACCCTTAAGGGATTAGCCTCTAGCATGATCGATGTTTCAGATGGCTTGGCACAGGATTTAGATCACATTCTCAAAGCGTCCAATGTCGGCGCTAAAATCTTTTTGGATCAATTGCCACTTGACCCGGCCGTTCAAGCACTGCCAAATCAACAAAAATGGCAATATGCACTGGCGGGTGGTGATGACTATGAACTTTGTTTTACAATAAGTCCGCAAAACTACGAAAAACTTTTGCAACAACAATTAAATGTCAAGATTACAATGATTGGCCTGATTACACAGACCACAGACTTAATATTTGAACACGATGGTCAAAATCATCCTGTTCAATTTCATGGATATCAACACTTTGCCTAAACCCTCCATTCCTTTTCAAACGATGCGTTGGTCAGATCGACTGATTACCTTTTGTGGTGTTGGCTTTGGTTCAGGGCTTCTGCCTAAAGCGCCAGGAACCTTTGGTTCTGCGTTTGCTTTGTTATTTATTCCGATTTGGATATGGCTCGGTTTTTATCCGTCTGTTTTTGTGATCATTCTCATGAGTCTGGTTGGGATTTATATTTGTGGAAAAACCGCAGATTTGATGGGGGTACATGATGATGGGCGCATCGTTTGGGACGAATTTTCAGGTCAATCCATTACTGTTCTGCCTTTAATCTTTTTTAATCTAATGAATATACAATGGGCACTCATCAGCTTCTTGTTGTTTCGCCTGTTTGATGTCTGGAAACCGTGGCCGATTCGCGTGATTGATCGACGCGTAGAGGGTGGTTTTGGTATCATGTTGGACGATATTATCGCAGGGCTTTGGGCTGCGCTCTGTATCGTCATTTATTTATTGTTTGGTCTAAGCCGTTAAGTAGGTTATTCATGTCAACGACCGTTATTATTCTTGCAGCAGGTAAAGGAACGCGGATGCGCTCCCAACTTCCAAAAGTATTACAACCCCTTGCTGGACAACCTTTATTGGGTCATGTCATCAATACTGCAAAAAAACTCAATGCAAGTAATATTATTACAATTTATGGTCACGGCGGTGATCAAGTTCAACAACAATTTGCCCAAGAACAGATTCAATGGGTGGAACAAGCCGAACAATTGGGTACAGGTCATGCCGTACAAATGACCTTATCTGTTTTGCCAAAAGACGGTATATCCCTGATTTTATATGGTGATGTGCCTTTAGTCCGTGAGCAAACATTGCAACAATTGCTTGAAGTGTCTATACCTTCCGACATTGGCATGATCACTTTAAATGTCGATAATCCAACAGGTTATGGCCGTATTGTACGCAAAAACAATCTGATTCAGGCGATTGTAGAACATAAAGATGCCAGCGAAGAACAGCGCCAGATTCAGGAAATTAATACAGGCATTTACTGTGTCAGCAATCAAAAACTACATGACTGGTTACCAAAGCTATCCAATCAGAATGCGCAAGGCGAATATTATCTAACCGATATTGTGGCAATGGCGGTGGCAGATGGTCTTGAAATTGCATCCATTCAACCCCAATTTGCCTATGAAGTTGAGGGCGTAAACGATCGCCTGCAACTCGCAGCACTGGAACGTGAGTTTCAACAGCAACAAGCGACTGAGCTGATGCAACAGGGAGTCACTTTTGCTGACCCTGCGCGCTTTGATTTACGTGGCTCAGTCAAAGTCGGTCAAGATGTTCGTATTGATATCAATGTGATCATCGAAGGTCAATGTGAACTCGGTAACGGTGTTGAAATTGGTGCAGGATGTATTCTCAAAAACACCACAATCGCCGCAGGTACCAAAGTTCAGCCGTATAGTGTCTTTGAAAATGCGATTGTGGGTGAAAATACCCAAATTGGTCCTTTCGCGCGTTTACGTCCGGGTGCAGTGTTGGCCAACGAAGTGCATATTGGTAACTTCGTGGAAGTCAAAAATACCCGTATTGGGCTAGGTTCCAAAGCCAATCACTTTACTTATCTGGGTGACGCCGAAGTAGGTGAAGGTTCCAATATTGGTGCAGGCACTATTACCTGTAATTATGATGGCGTGTATAAACATAAAACCGTGATCGGTGATGCTGCCTTTATTGGCTCAAATAGCTCACTGGTCGCCCCTGTGAAAATTGGCAACGGTGCTACGATTGGTGCAGGCTCTGTGATTACCCGTAATGTCGCAGACAATACATTGGCTTTTGAACGTGCCGAACAAATTGAAAAATCAAACTATCAACGTCCCCAAAAGTTGAAGAAATAAGAGGATTAACCTATGTGTGGTATTGTCGGCGGCGTTGCTGAACGTAGTATTACCGATATTTTAATTGAAGGTCTAAAACGCCTTGAATACCGTGGTTATGACTCTGCGGGCGTTGCCTTGGTGAATAACCAGCAGATTTTACGCGAGCGTCGGGTGGGTAAAGTTGCCAATCTCGCTGAAGCGGTGAATGAACATCATTTGACGGGTTCTTTGGGGATTGCCCATACCCGTTGGGCCACACATGGCAAACCGACTGAAAACAATGCTCATCCCCACGTATCGGGTGAGGTTGCTGTCGTTCATAATGGCATTATTGAAAATTATCAGGAATTGAAAGATCAGCTTCAGGCAGAAGGCTATATCTTTAGTTCACAAACTGATACTGAAGTGGTTGCCCATCTAGTTAATGATGCGCTAAAACATAGTGACAGCCTGCTCGATGCAGTACGTCAAGTGGTGCCAAAACTTAAAGGCGCCTATGCGCTTGGAATTGTACATACCCAACATCCTGATGAACTGATTACTGTACGTGAAGGTTCTCCACTGGTGATTGGTGTCGGGATTGGTGAAAATTTTATCAGCTCAGACCAATTGGCACTTTTGCCAGTCACCAATCGTTTTGTCTATCTGGAAGAAGGTGATATTGCTCGTCTGACCCGTGACAGCATTGATATTTATGCACAGGGTGAACGTATTGAGCGTCCGATTAAAGAATTGGATGCCGCGGTGAGTAATGCGTCTAAAGGTGAATATAAACACTATATGCTCAAAGAAATCTATGAGCAGCCAGATGCGATTCAGCAAACCATTTCTCAGGCATTAAATAGTAATGCACTGCGTGAAGACTTCCTGAAAAATGCAGAGCTGGATTTTTCTAAAATCCAAAGTGTGCAGATTATTGCCTGTGGAACCAGTTATCACTCAGGCATGATTGCCAAATACTGGTTTGAACAGTTGATTGGCGTTCCTTGTCAAATCGAGATTGCCAGTGAATTCCGTTATCGCTCGCCTGTGATTGTCGCCAATACTTTATATGTATGTATTTCTCAGTCAGGAGAAACCGCGGATACCTTGGCAGCCCTGCGTGAAACCCAGAAACGTGCCAAAGCCAATGCCTTAGATATTGTGACTTTAAGTATTTGTAATGTTGCAACATCGTCAATGGTACGTGAAACAGATCATCACTTATTGACATTGGCTGGCCCTGAAATTGGTGTGGCTTCAACCAAAGCATTTACCACCCAACTTGCCGCTTTAATGCTCTTGATCTTAAAAGTAGGTCAAGTCAAACAACAAATTTCTAGTGAACAGATTGCTGAAATTGCTGCTCAACTTTGGCATTGTCCAAAGGTCATGCTGAATACCTTGCAACAAGATGCTCAGATTTTACGTCTTTCAGAACTTTTTGTTGAAAAACAGCATTGTTTGTTCTTGGGTCGCGGGACACATTATCCGATTGCACTGGAAGGGGCACTAAAGCTCAAGGAAATTTCTTATATCCATGCCGAAGGTTATGCTGCGGGTGAACTGAAACATGGTCCACTGGCTTTGGTTGATAATGAAATGCCTGTGGTAATTTTAGCGCCAAACGATGACATGCTGGATAAACTCAAATCCAATATGGAAGAAGTTCAAGCTCGTGGCGGTGAACTGTTTGTCTTTGCAGATGAAAACAGTGGCATTGTGGAAAAAGATCGTCAGCACGTGGTCTATGTTCCAAAGGTTAATGCTTGGCTCGCCCCGATCATTTACAGTATTCCGGTGCAGTTGCTTTCTTATCATGTCGCAGTTCTAAGGGGTACGGATGTTGATCAACCTCGAAATTTAGCAAAATCAGTCACTGTTGAATAATATACATAAAAATCAAATATTTATTGTAAGCAGACAATAAAGTCTCACACCAAACAATAAAGTGTCATACTAAACAAAAAAGTATCATACTGGATTGTTTGTTTTATGAACACCTGTTATGCTCATTTCAAATGAACACAATAGGTGTTTTTTTATGCTCTCAGTCCAACAACAGCAAAAATGGATCAAAGATGGCCGAGGTGATGGTGAGTTATCATCATATAAACCGTGGTTGACTGTTCGTGATCTATCATCACTTGGTCGCTCTCATCGAGTTTACGGTCATAAAACAAAGCGGACACATCATCTACTCTCAGACTTAGAGCTCGCTATTTTCTTAATTTTAGAATGGAATCCTCTGATTCAAGATATACGAGAACAATTCCCTCTCCGAATAGAACAGACTGAAGAAATCGCCCATTTAACTTGTATTCCACACCCTGCCGTTAGAGGCATTAAGCAGATAATGAGTACAGATTTTTATGTATTTAGTTCCGACGCTATGAATCCTCGATTTAGCATACAAGCTAAATACCAGAAAGATCTTGAAGATATCCGTACAATTGAGAAACTAGAAATCGAACGACGTTATTGGCAAAGTAAAGAAATCCCTTGGCAAATTATCACTGAACAAGAAATTCCAAAAGTGGTTTTTGACAATATCAAATGGTTATATCCTGCCATCAGAAATGATGATCACATTAATCTGTACGATCAAATTGAATTCTATGTAAAGCAGTTCCATAAATATCCAAATTTATCCTTGATTAATTTAGCAAAAAAAATTGATGCATCTTATGACCTTGAGATAGGTACATCTCTATCAGAATTACGTGTGCTTTTTGCTCAACGTTATTTTAAATTCGACTTAAAATTAAATTACAAAGATTTAGTCCCACCCAATATTCAATTAGGCGATCTAACGACTTGGGAGGAGGTTCGCTATGCTGCGAATCAATGATGTATATCAGTATCAGGATCTCGCGATTAGAATCCTCAAAATTTTATCTGAACATATTGTTTGGATTGATATCAATGATGTGAAAGCACTTCCTGAAATCATCAGCAAAACGGAATTATTTCATGCCATTGAATCTTTTGAGGTATTTCGAATTGAAGATCCATTCCAAGAAATTGCCCTCATCCAGCCCGAAAAAGATTCTATTTCTCAGCTAAAAAGAGATGAAAATTACAATTTAATCAAAGCTATAGTAGATCATGAACAGTTTTATATTCCAAGTATCCGATCTTCACTAATTAATGAAATTATAAATAATAAGAAATCTACTAAACAGACAATATACCGTTTGCTTAGACAATACTGGCAAAGAGGACAGACACCAAATGCCTTAATCCCTAATTACCAAAATTCTGGTGCAAAAGGGAGCAAAAAAGTTGCACGTCAAAAATTAGGAAGAAAGCGCACTCACAAAGAAGGTACTGGAGCTATTATTACACAAGAGATTGAACGCCTGTTTCATCTCACAATTAGCAAATACTTATTATCAAATAAGAAACATTCTTTAAAATATGCCAATCGAGAATTTCAAAAACTATATCGCACACTTCACCCAGATATCCCTGAAAATGAATATCCTACACTACGCCAATTTCAGTATTTTTATCACCGAGAATACAATCAAGTAACTCGTTTACAGAAGCGATCAAACGACATTGAGTACTCTAAAGACTTACGTCAGCTCCATTCTACTGTAAATACACAAGTTCTTGGCCCTGGTTCACGGTATGAAATAGATGCCACGATTGCTGATATCTATTTAGTTTCTAATCTTGATCGAAGCCGAATAATTGGCCGACCAACAATTTACTTCGTCATTGATGTCTTTAGTCGTATGGTTACTGGCTTATATATTGGCTTAGAAAATGCTTCTTATAAAACGAGTATACAAGCACTTTATTGCGCTTTTACAGATAAAGTCGCTTTATGCAAAAAGTATGGAATAGATATTACTTATGAAAACTGGCCTTGTATCGGCTTGCCTGATGCAATTTTGGCTGACCGAGCCGAGTTATTTGGTCATCAAGTGGAAAATTTAGAAAAAAGTTTTTCGATCAGGCTTGAGAATGCACCACCCTATCGTGGTGATCTAAAGCCAATTGTTGAAAGCAGATTCAAATTAATACAAGCTGAATTTAAACCCTTTGCAAAAGGAGTGGTTCAAGATGTGATCACAAAGAAACGAGGTGGAAAGGACTACCGTTTAGATGCAACACTTAATCTAGATGAATTCACTAAAGTTATTCTTTTATCAGTTCTGAAATATAACCAATTTCATCAAATCAACAATTATGATCGTGATATCGATTTACCACATGACCTACCAGCCGTCCCAATGGCGTTATGGAACTGGGGAATACAGCATCGTACGGGGAAACTACGAACAGCTTCCGATCAGGCTGTTTATGTCGCATTATTGCCTAGAGAAAAGGTAACCTTGTCGAATCGAGGTTTGAAACTTTTTGGTGTGACTTATACCTGCCCAGAATTATATGAAAAGGGTTGGCTACACCGCCAAAATACAATAAATCGACCCAAGTTTCTATATGCTGCCTATGATCCAAGTAATGCAGAAAAAATTTATGTTTTCTATGAACAAAGTAGTCTGAAATATTGGGAGGCAACGATTTCCGACTATTCCCGTGAATTTAGAGGCTATAGTTTTTGGGAAGTTTGGCAAATTAATAGTGTTCAGAAAAAAACTTTTGAAAAACAAGACATAAAAAACAACTTAGCTCAATCTGAGCTAGAACAAAAAATCATGGATATTATTCAACAAGCTAGTAGCGAAACACCATTGTCTACTCAAAGCCAGAAAAGTCGAATCTCTGAAATCAGAAGTAATCGAAGCCATGAAAAAGAGCTTGAACGTTCTAAATTGAAAGGTACGACTTCCAGTATTAATGACACTGCTACAAGGGTTATAAAGCCCGAAATCACACAAGATGCTCAGAGCAATGTCATTCCTATGCCAAAGCGGAAGAAGTCATCTGACGAACTTGATGAGGATTTAAAGTTACGTTTCCCTCTATACCACGATTTACTCAGTGAAGATGATGAGCCATAACTTTATTCACGAATAAGGATGAATAGAATGAGTAATAAAGTCATTGTTAAGGAATATCAACCTAGTATTGGGCATTATGCTGGCAATCCATTCATTGAAGCATTACCTCCTATTCTGGATACGCCTGATATTATTAAAGCACTGAGAGGGAAAGTAAATTTCGATATTACAGACCAATCTCTACCAGCATCACAGCGTATACACCTTATTCCTCAATTACTGAATATTTTTTTCCATCCAATTGAACGACATATTGAACTTTGGACAAAATTTTCAATTATGTTAAGACAAGGGTATGTCGGTCGAAATATATCAAATGGAGAATTGAACAAACATATTCAGAATGGTTATGAGCGAACAATGAAAGGTGATATTTCAGCTTTTAGGTATGAGCCTGCTCGTTCAACAGCTCAAAGTATGAGTATTATCGGATGTTCTGGAATCGGTAAAACCACAACGATCAATAATATTCTTAGTGTATACCCACAAGTTATTTATCACGAAAAGTATAACTTTACCCAAATTGTATATTTAAAAATTGACTGTCCTCATGACGGTTCCTTAAAAAGCTTGTGCTTACATTTCTTTAGAGCCGTTGATATTGCTCTTGATACCAACTATGAAGCTAAATACGCTTTAAAGCGTCATGGTATTGAAACACTACTCAATTTAATGCGTCAGATTGCAAATTTTCATGCAATTGGCTTGCTTATCATTGATGAAATACAGCACCTTAATATCAAAAACTCTGGCGGTGCTGACAAAATGTTAAATTTCTTTGTCACACTCGTTAATGTGATTAGTTTACCCGTCATTATGGTGGGTACACCAAAGGCAAGGTATATTTTTAATGATCTTCGTGGTAACCGTAGGGCTGCTGGATTTGGATCTGTATTATGGGAGCCTATAAAAAATGAACCAAACCTTGATTTAAATAATCGTATATTTAAATCTGAATGGAATGCTTTTACCGATGCTTTATGGAAATATCAGTGGTTAAACAAAGCAGATATGCATCTCTCTGATGAGATTCGTGAATGTCTTTATGATCTTAGCCAAGGCATTCTTGATATTGCTGTCAAATTGTTTGTACTTGCACAAATTAATGCCATTACCTCTGGCCTAGAACGTATTACCGTTAAATTATTAAAAAAGACTTACCATGATGAACTTAAGCCCATCCATCCAATGGTCAATGCACTTAGATCTAAAGATCCAGAAAAAATCATACAGTTTTCTGATCTAATTATTCCTGAAGTCGATCAGCAAATTCTTAAATTACAAATGATTGTAGATAAGCATACTGAATCTACTGAGTATGATGATTTAAGTGAATACAATGGGAATAAAGAGGCGATACGCTTACATCATCTTTTACTTGGGCTAGACTTTAAATCTGAACTTTTAGTACCAACTATCAAACGAGCCTTTCAGCAACATCCCCATCTTTCAATGCAAGAACTTATGCCAATTGTCATGATATGGCTGAATGATATAGGCAAAAAAATTAAAACTAACCCAAAGCCTAAAAATAAAAGTAAAAGGGTTAAACAAGATCAATGGCATACCTTAGATACTGAAGATTTACGATTCCAATTCTCACAAAAAGATGAAAAACAGAATTTCTATCAACATCTTAAAGAACATACTCAGCTTATCTTTAATATGGAGCGCTGGTTTGAGCAGGTGAGCTAGATGCTAAATTTCCCTATGCCATATCAAAATGAACTCATTTACAGTACTGTGGCTAGGGCTGGAATTCGTCTTGCTTTAAGTAGTCCTAAACAATTATTGGATGAAATATTTCAGAATCGCAAAGTCATTGCTACGGTTGATTTGCCTTGTCACTTAAACGCCATTATTAACCAATTTCCTGCCAATCAAGTCAGTCTAGAAGATATCGCATATCAACATACACTCTTCCCGATCTATGCACCCTTTGTACCTGAGAATAGACGGCAACAGTGTTTACAATGGATGGCTGAAGTATCCCAAGGCTCAATTCATCTTGCTCTGGGTATTAATGCGTCACGACTTAAACCCATCCATAAACTCCGCTACTGCCCAGCCTGTTTTAAAGTACAGTTAGAATTATATAGTGAACTTTATTGGTCACGCTTATGGCAAATACAAGGTGCTTGTTGTCCAATACATGGTGAACTTATTGACTCAACCATTGAACTAAGATCATTACATCGACATGATTTCATCACACCAACATACCAAACGTGCCCTGAGCAAATTCAGTCGAAAGCGACATCAGATAGCCTATTTATTACAAAGAAATTATTAGAATTATTGTCTCTTCCGTCTTCTGAGTCACCTCATTATGAGCAATGGACAAGGTTCTACCATCAGCTTGCTCAAAAAAATCATTGTATACGTGGTCGAAACCACATTAGTCACGACAAAATCTTAGACAAAATCATTGCTCGATGGCCTTCCAAATTTTTAGGACAATACAATTTAGGCGGCTTAAAATCTGAAACAAGTTGGTTACGAAGTATCTTCAGGAAACACCGAAAAAGTTTTAGTTATCTGGAACATATCGTTGTGATTGAAGCATTAAGTAATAAAGAATGGACTTTTTCAGCGATTCTAGAACAAGTTAAAAATTTAAATGAAGACTCGAAAGACAATAATAGTCAAAATTTAAATATATGTGTGCACCCCAACCACTTTGAATATAGAGAAAAATGGCTAAAACTGGTCAAAGAATTAGGTATTAAACCCGCTCGTTCTATAGATCAAGCCTTATATGCTTGGCTATACCGTAATGATAAAGACTGGCTATTGAAAATAAATCAAACCTTCCATCAGGGCTTTATTCCACAGGGAGCTAAAGTTGATTGGCGTAAGCGTGATCTTGTTTATGTAAGACAACTTATTCGGCTCTACAATGAGCTCATTTGGGATGTAGATAGTCCTCGACGCTCTGCAAAATGGTGGCTTACACAAATCACCCATGTTTCGACTATTGAAAAAAATTTATATCGTTTACCCATTACTCAATCATTTTTGAAACGCTATAACGAAGATATTAGTAGCTACCAAATTAGACGGTTAACTCAAGTTTTTATTGAAATAAAAATGCAAAGCCAAGACTTACCTCGTTGGAGAATTTTACGCAAAGCAGGTTTGAGTGACGAGCGTATGACCTCTGAAACGACAAAATTTCTAAATATGGCATTACAATATTTAAGGTTAAATTAATGAAAATTAAGAATTTCCCAGAAGATGCAAAAATTACATTCTTAGGTGAAATATTTAAATTTAATCACTTAAAATCTTGGAATATTAAATTAGGAATCCATGCTGATTCTGAACTATCCGTCAAGCACTCACGGCTATCTAATTTACCAGCTTTTGCACGAGGTCGATGTCTGAATCCAAGTGACAGTCAATGTCGTAAAGGTGGGTATAAAATTAATATCAATATTCAATCAAACGAAGATTGGAAAGTTAAAGTTGATCCAAAGAATAGAGGGTATTATTTTGAATTTGATTTTAATAGAGGTAGCGAACAAAACCCAGATCTTCTGCATATCCGTATACCCCAGATTGAATTAGCACGCGTTCTTTTCTTTCACAATGCCTATTTAGCTAGGAACTGTATTGATCAAGGTATCTTAGCAAGAGAGTTTTTTGTTGATCCTATAGATCAGACAACGACCGTTATTCATGTGCTACCACACCGCACATTTCCTTTAGGTCAATTCAATAATGAGGGCATTCGCAGATTACTCTCATGGATATTATTAGATGAAAATGCTAGGCAATCCTATGAAAGTATTGCTCATTACTTCAAATTAGAAGCTAAACAATTTGAAGAAAAAACATCATGGCAATTTCACTTCACGCCACCACAACTAATAAATATCTCACTCAAAATGCTTGGTCGATTTGATTCTACAACCAATGAATATTTGGTCTTTGAAGTTACCGATCTACATAATATTAAGACCTCTCTGCCTCCAAGCGTTCTTTATGAAAGCCCTGAATTCAAATCAGGCAAATCAACAGGCTCTGGAGGAGGCTCTTCTGGCTCTAATCAAGGGGGAGATGATTCTTCGGTAGATGATGATATTGAAGGTGACTCAAATTCGAAATTAGTACAAATAGAGATCCCTCAAACATCCTTAAGTTTTTCGAATCCTAGTGAAACGAGAAAAGTCGTGAAGAAAAAAACGAAAGGCGGATCAGGTGGACATCATGATGTGACTGAATATGAAGAAGTTGGTGTTGGAACAGGTGAACCAACCATGAATGGAAATGGGCCCCAAGGTGAATTTAACGGATTAGAGGATGACAGCGACGTAATCGCTCTCTATATGCAACGTTTTGATGCTTTTAAACTTCTTATAAAACTGCTTGCCCTAAAACATCATATAAAATATGAAGAGAAACTCCACTACCTGCAAAAAGTTGGACGTTCTCGTTTGCATCGTACACTAGACGGAAATAATCGATGCCTACTTGAGGTTAGATTATTTATCTATAATCAATGGTATGCAATATTAGAAATTGATACCAGTGATAACGCAAAACCACTCTCAACATTAGTTGTACAAATCCATGATCTCAATAAATGGAATCATAATTTTAAAGATATTGCCAAAAAGATTGTTAAAAATTCTCTTCGATGGCCATCTGTTGAAAGCCTACAAGATCTAGGGATTCCTTATACATTGAATCATCCCAAACATTTAGTAGAGTTAACTGAATCTGATGAGGAATTTAGTGGATGGTTACAGAGATTAGAAAGAATGTTAAATTTAAATTAATATTTATATATTCAACCATAAATGCCTAATAGCTATAGGAGTAGCATCGGGCTTAGTTGATAATCTGATTAACTTAAATTTTCTATCATGATTGGTAAAAACTAAATCATTTGGCCTAATTACAGGCACTCCTTGTATCTGTAAGCAGTCACTGTGAGTTTTTCCTTCAGGCTTATTATTCTGAGTTAAATATGTTGTTAATTTTGATGGAGATAGATTTTGATCTCTTACATAACCTATCATATGAGCGTGTTGCATAGCCCATGCGTATTTACCTGTAACAAAACGAGATAATCCATCATATAAATAATTTCTAACAGGATGAGTTTTATCTAAGATTTTACATTCACAGTAAAGCCCTTGGTGTGGCTTACATTGACCTACTAGTTTAAACGTTAAGTCAGGCTGTTTGTCTAAATATGCCCCTGTATAGTCTTCAACAGACTCATTTCTAGAAATACTTTGAAAAATATCTGACGTAAAACCTTCAACAATGGTTCCATCACTTAATATTTCATGAAGAGTATTTTGAATTGATGCTGTTATTTGCTCTTCTGTTGCAACTAATAATTTAGCTTTACCACCCAATAAACTCTCTGCTGATTTAGAAGCTAACCTTAAAGCATCTTCGATCACTAAAATAATATGTGCTGGCCATGCAGGAAATGGGTAATTAGTATCTGTTGGTTTCTTACCTAAACTAGCAAACATACTCATTATTGAATTCCCTCGCAATAATTATATGCTCTTTCCAAATCAGTGTTTAGAATATCTAAAGCTAGTAATCGAGCTTTTGTTTTTGTCCAATATCGATTTTGTGCCAACTGTCCTATAAGCAGTTCACAACCAGTTTCATCGATATGAATTTTTACTTGGGATACCCAGAATTGATCTGCTAATTCTGATAAAAACTTATGGCTTAAATTATTTTTTATGTTTTTAGCTTCACTGAAGCCTATTCTAATAAACTTCCAACCAGATTGATTTCCATTGAGATTTTCTTCAATAGAAGTCCATAACTTTAGATTTAATCTCTTTGTAAATGGACTAATCACACGACAAAGTTCATTCTGAAAACATTCCAAAGTTTCATTTTCAGGATTATTCTGTGCAACTTTTTTATTTTCTGCGTATGGTAAAGACATCTTTAGACTATCTTCAATTACTTGCATTTCATTCTTGTTAAGGCCATAAATTGATGCCATAAATTGGTCTATTTCATTCCAAGGCTCTTCTCTGTTGATTAATTTTTCACTCAAACTTTCTATGAGAGTAAGCTGTTCCTCATTAAAAGAGCCAAAGTCTATTAAAGGAAAAGTGAATATTTCTTTTGTAAGTATTGCATCTCTTTCCACACCAAATTTCGCACTAGTCATAAGAAAATAATAAAGAAATAAATTACTGTATGAAATTAGCTGCAAATATTTAGCCAGTAATAATGGTGATGAATGTTTAGCAGTTGATACCCCAACATAAGATTCTGAATATATTACTTCCTCTATCGAGAGCAGTGCGCCTCGTTGATTCCTAAACGGTGGAGGAGATTCAAGAAATAAAACTAATGGGGCTTTAAATAATTGTGGATTTCTGTTCCCATATATTCGATCATGATAAAAATAATGTAGTCTACTGGTATTAATTATATATTGATGTTTGTTTTTTTCTTTAGAATCAAATAAATACTTCCCCTTGAAAAGAGATGCATCTACTTTTTGGCTACCTAACTGAAAACCACTACCGCAGATAAGTTTCCATTTATCACAAAACTCTTGTAATGTTATCATTTCACTGTTTGTACGAATTTTCTCAATAATTTCATGATCCAACCAAGATCCTCTAAATAAAGTTTTCAATAGATGAGGATTAGCCTGAACTTGAGATTGTTCAACAGGTATAGCCATATGAGGATCCATTCGGAATCCACCTTGCTCATTTAGTGATTTTTCTACATATGGACTCAAATAATAAAATGAACTAAATGAAGAAGGTTTTTTATTTTTAGCTATTAAAAAACAGAAAGGTGCATCATTATTTTCCCAGATAGCTTTTTCTTGTCGTAATGCACTGCCATTAAAAATACCAGTAAGCTCAATACAGTCAAGTAAAGCTGAACGCAATATAAAACTATTTCCATAATTAAATAGTGTATGTTGGGCATGTAATGCATAAGCAATCATCCCATTTGGCTTACACCATTCAATTGCTCTCCAGATAAAAGGAATATCTGGATCACATCCAACATTGAATTGAGATGCAACTTTAGAATCGATGCCTCTTGAAATCGCTATTCTTTCAATTAATTCATTGAATTTCTTACCAACACCTCGGCCTCTTTGCTTAGTCCAAGGCGGGTTACCAACTACTATATCAAATCGTTCATTCAGTTCTACTGGTAGTCTTTCAGAAAGACTACCTAAAGTTTCTTGTAGATCTTCTCCAAAAGAGACATTTATAAGCGTTTTAGTATTCAAACCGTCAAACTTAAGCTCAGATAAAGGCGTAGGATTAGGGTCTAGCTCTAAGGCTGTGAGATATAAACTTAGTGCAGCAAATTTGAGTGATTCTGAATTGATATCTAAACCAACCAACTGGTGGTTTAAAATTCCTCTAATTTGATTACGTGTAGGTCTTTCCCCAGTAATTTTCCATTTTTCTAATACTAGACGTTTAAACGCAAGTACTAAAAAAACACCTGCTCCAGCAGAAGGATCTAGTATTTGAGCCGAGCTTTTGTCTTCTATTTCTAACCCATCAAACGCTGAATCTACTAATATTTTAGCGATGTGACTAGGTGTATAGTGGATACTCGTTTTCCTAGCGAATTCATTTTGGTAAGCATGAGCAAAGTGCTCATAAACTTGACTTAACATATCCGCAGGAACGTGTTGAAATTGGATTCGCCCCCAATCTAAAGACATTTGTCTATTAATCGTTGCTAAAAGTATATCTTGTAGCTCAAAACAAATATGTTCTGACTCATCTCCAATCTGTGAGAAAAATTCATTATAATCCTCTGAATTATAATAAAAATTACCTAAAGGCAACAAGTTACCATTAAATGTTTTATCCAACCATGCGAAAGTATCAGATATAGAGCTAACGCTATTAAATAAGTTATTTAATTTAGATGTTTTATTAGAAATATTACCAACATCAGAATCTACTATTATTTTTCTGTCAATTAGAAATCGTGTAAATAGTGCTCGACCAACTAACGATAAAATTTGATTATCTGTTAGTTTATTTGCAGATATATTTTCTCTTAAGTTACGAGCAGTCGTTTGTAAAAGACGAAATAAATAATTTTCAAGCCAGCTCTGTTCAACTTTACGTTGATTATTTTTTTTATAAAGTTTATCAGTTAAATTACCTATTAAAAAATCATGAAGATTAATACTACTCTCTGATAAATCAATTTTTTTAACTATAGGCTGATCATCATATTCAGAAAAAATCCCTAAAGGATAAATATCAATAACACCAGCTCTCAAGACACCTAAAAAGCGTGCATCAGCACGAGAGGCTAAGATTTCTTTTAATTGCCTTAACTCATCAATTGTAAATATATTTTCTGATACTAAATATAAGGCAGCTCTACCATTAATTTCAACAACGGCATCTGGCCGCTTATCAATCTCATTCGTAAACAAATCTAAATATGATAAATGCACATACAATGGCTCTTTCTCAGAAAACTGAATGAGCATATTTTCTGATATACCATACTTAGTAGGATCTTGTAGAAGAGAGTGTTTCATAGAATCATCCATTCTCAATCATCCCCTAGCTCAAGATCAATTTTTTTATCTCCTCCGAATTTCCCAGCTTTTGCTGAACCACGGGGTTTTTTAGTAGAAATTTCAACTCTATCTAAAATAGAAGAATAATCAATACCTTGTTCATGCATTTCAGATAGAAGTGTTGCAATAATTGCTAGATGCATTGGCACCTCTCCTTTTTTTGCATAGTTACTAAGAGAAGCTGGATTCATTTTTAGCAGTTCAGCAAAAGCTTTCAACGTTAGATTTGCTTTCCGAACAAGCCTATTAAATTCAGTATAGGTCATTGTTTTATAATATCATATCTATATGGCGATTCCACATAAATTTATGTAGAATCGCCATATATTAAGAAATATAAAATATGGTCACAGCCTCAGACAAATATTGCCCTAAGAAGAGGATGTATATTCTTTTATTTGCTAAAATATTCCCAAAGATGAATCACATATAACTTAAAGCCTATGAATGCCGTTGAAATTGAAGCAGCCGTCTCCGAACTTGCTGAAAAACCGTTCGATGCTCAAGAGTTTGCTTATGACTTTTTAAGAGCTTTTGGTAATAAAGAAACAACAATAAAAAAACTACGTGTTGGTCAAAGTAATTCTTCAGACATTGAGAACGGTGTACTGCAAAGAAACTATATTCACATAGCTGTATGTGATCAGGACTCAGTCTCTCAAACTTTGAACGCACTAAGAGAAAGTAAGGCAACAGAGAAAGCAAAGGCCAAGTTCATTCTCGCTACAGATGGTGCGGATTTACAAGCTGAAGATCTTATTTCTGGTGAAACTATCAGCTCTGCTTTTTCAAATTTTGCTGAGCATTTTGGTTTTTTCTTACCCCTTGCAGGCATATCAACCATTCGGGAGATTAAAGATAACCCGATTGATGTACGTGCAACAGGTCGACTCAATAAGCTTTACATTGAGCTTTTAAAAGAAAATCCAGATTGGGCAACTGAAGAACGTCGCCAAGACATGAATCACTTCATGGCACGTTTAATTTTTTGTTTCTTTGCTGAAGACACAGAAATTTTTCAACCGAGTGGTATTTTCACGCAAACCATTGAGCAAATGTCAGAGCGTGATTCAAGTAATACACACGAAGTTATTAGTACCTTATTTCATGCAATGAACGTTGATCTTTCAAAGCGAGAATCGACAAAACTACCTGTATGGGCAAAAAGATTCCCTTATGTAAATGGTGGCTTATTCTCGGGCAGTACTGAGGTGCCTAAATTTTCTAAGATAGCCCGTACTTATTTGTTGCATGCAGGTGAGCTGAATTGGCAAAAAATCAATCCAGATATTTTTGGATCAATGATTCAAGCAGTCACCAATGATGATGAGCGTGGTTCATTGGGGATGCACTATACCAGTGTGCCAAACATCTTAAAGGTGTTGAATCCTCTATTCTTGGATGATCTAAACGAGCAATTAGAGGCATCAAAGGGCAGTCCTTTAAAGTTGCTTAATTTACGCAAACGTATTGCACGGATTCGTGTGTTTGACCCTGCTTGTGGCTCGGGAAATTTTCTTGTTATTGCGTATAAAGAACTTCGTAAAATTGAAGCTCAAATTAATAAACTTCGTAATGAAGAAGGACGTGCAACCGATATTCCATTGACGAATTTCCGTGGTATTGAGATCAATAGTTTTCCTGCTGAGATTGCACGTTTAGCTTTGGTGATTGCTGAGTATCAATCGAATGTTCAGTACTGTGGTCAGATTGAAGCTCTACAAACAGTGTTGCCACTTTCTAAAGAAAACTGGATTATCTGTGGTAATGCTTTACGTTTGGATTGGTTAAGCATTTGTCCGCCGACAGGTAACACTGTGAAAGTTGTTGCTGATGATCTATTTGAAACTCCATTAGAACAGACTGAAATTAATTTTGAAAATGAAGGGGGAGAAATATATATCTGCGGCAACCCCCCATACAAAGGCACTTCAGAACAAACCAAAGAAATGAAAGATGATATGAAGTGGTTATTCAATGGGCGAATAGATAAATTCAAATCATTGGATTATGTATGCGGATGGTTCTTGAAAGCATATGATTACGGTTTAGTTACACCTACAAAAAGTGCATTTGTTACAACCAATTCAATTTGCCAAGGGCAACACGTCCCAATTCTTTGGCCGCACATTTTAAAAAATGGTTTCAAAATATTTTTTGCACATTCTTCATTTAAATGGAAAAACCTTGCTTCAAAAAACGCGGGGGTGACAGTTGTTATTGCAGGTATTACAAATTCAAATATTAATTCTTGCAGACTTTTTTCAACCAGTGACGATGGATTAAATATTGAAAAATCTTGCAGCTACATTAATCCCTACCTCACTCCTGATTTGAAAATTGAAATGCAAACAAGAACAATACCTCTATCCGAATTGCAACAAATGGATTACGGAAGTAAGGCTGCGGATGGCAAATTTTTAAATTTCGACAACGAAACAGCTAAAAAGCTAATTGGCTTAAATCCAAATGCTGCAAAATTTGTCTATCCTTACTGTAGTGCTGACGATGTTATTTCTGGGAAAATTAGAAAATGCCTTTGGATTGAAGACAATGCAGTTGAAGAGGCGTTATCAATTCCTGAAATTGCCAAACGAATTAATAGCGTCAGAGATTTTAGAAGTAAAAGCTCCAAAGAAGCAACAGCAAAACTTGCAACAAGACCCCATGCTTTTGCGGAGCCAAGGTTTATAAAGAACAAGTCCATTTTAGTTATTCCAAGCGTTACTTCTGAAAATAGAGATTACCTTCCAGTCGAGCAACTACCAAAAAACTTTGTAATTACTAACGCCGCTTTCGCCTTATACAACGCGCCCCTTTGGTATATGGCACTTATTGCTTCAAAGCTTCATCTAGTATGGATTGCGGCAGTATGTGGAAAACTTGAAACGCGGTATCGTTACTCCAACACACTAGGCTGGAACACCTTCCCCGTCCCAAAACTCACCGAAAAAAACAAAGCGGATTTAACTCGTTGCGCTGAAAATATTTTATTAGCTCGGGAAGCACATTTCCCTGCAACAATTGCAGATCTTTATAATCCTGAAAAAATGCCAGAAAACTTACGCCAAGCACATGAAGAAAATGATGAGGTGCTAGAGCGTATCTATATTGGACGCCGCTTTAAAAATGACACAGAGCGACTAGAAAAACTATTTTCAATGTATACAGAAATGACTTCAAAACAAGCTGGAAAGAAAAAAGCATGACAACTTCAGAAAATCCAACAAACCAACGAATTGTCCCTGCTGTTTCCATCAAAACAGCTTGTACAGGATCATCAAACAAAGCCAATGAACTAGGCATGCGCCCAATGCAGGAACGTGCCTATGATAAACGTGGTGAACAATACCTACTAATTAAATCACCACCAGCATCAGGTAAATCACGAGCATTAATGTTTGTCGCTTTAGATAAATTAGAGAATCAAGGGATTCAGCAAGCACTTATTGTGGTGCCTGAGCGTTCTATTGGCAGTAGCTTTGCAGATGAAGAATTAACAAAGCATGGCTTTTGGGCAGATTGGAAAGTACAACCGCATTGGAACCTATGTAATGCACCCAATGCTGATGATGAAAAAGTTGCAAAATCTAAAGTAAAAGCAGTAGGTGAATTTTTAGCAAGTGAAGACAAAGTATTAGTGTGTACGCATGCAACCTTCCGCTTTGCTGTTGAAGAGCTTGGTGTTGAAGCATTTGACAATCGACTCATTGCGATTGATGAATTCCATCATGTGAGTAGTAATCCAGATAATAAGCTGGGTGCACAACTCAGCCAGTTTATGGAACGAGACAAAGCGCATATCGTAGCGATGACAGGTTCATACTTCCGTGGGGATTCTGAAGCAGTTTTATCACCAACGGATGAAAATAAGTTCGAGACTGTTACTTATACTTACTACGAACAGCTGAATGGCTATACCTATTTAAAAGCATTAGATATTGGGTATTTTTTCTATACAGGAAAATATACCGATGCTGTGATGAAAGTTTTAGATCCTACGCTTAAAACTATCATTCATATTCCAAATGTGAATTCTCGTGAAAGTACCAAAATTGGCAAGCACCTCGAAGTTGAACATATCATGGATGCAATGGGGACTTGGAAAGGCGTTGATGATGAAACAGGTTTCCATTTAATCGAAATCACAACTGAGATGGGCAATAAGCGTATTTTAAAAGTCGCTGATCTTGTTGATGATAGTGATGCAGCAAAACGCTCTAAGGTACTGACAGCACTGAAAGATCCAAAACAACGATTTAACCGTGATCATGTCGATATCATTATTGCATTAGGTATGGCGAAAGAAGGCTTTGACTGGATTTGGTGTGAGCATGCTTTAACGATTGGTTACCGTAGTAGCTTAACTGAGATCGTTCAGATCATTGGTCGTGCGACTCGAGATGCTGAAGGTAAACACCGTGCCAAATTTACCAATTTAATTGCTGAGCCTGATGCTTCTGAAAAACTTGTTGTCGAAGCTGTCAATGATATGCTGAAAGCCATTGCTGCAAGTTTATTAATGGAGCAAGTATTAGCTCCTCGTTTTGAATTTACGCCTAAAGATCAGGGTGCATTAAATGGCTTTGATTATGGTGAAGATGGCTATCAGAAAGGTAAAACGAATGTTGGGATTAATGGTAAGACAGGACAAGTCCATGTCGAGATTAATGGCTTAAAAAAACCAGAATCTGAAGAAGCTAATCGTATTTGTAAAGAAGATTTGAACGAAATTATTACGGCTTTTGTTCAAAATAAATCTGCTATTGAACGTGGCCTCTTTGACCAAGAAAATGTCGTACCTGAAGAATTAACGCAGTTAGCACTGGGTAAAATTGTTCAGGAAAAATATCCAGAATTAGAGCCTGAAGATCAAGAAGCTATACGTCAGCATGCCATTGCAGCATTCAACTTAATTCAGCAGGCGAAAAAAGAGCTTGAACAAGCCCAGCAAACACTTGGAGGCACAACCGCTGGCTCTAGTGGAACTGGAAATCCAGATGGTAAACCTGAATCGAACATAGCATTTATTCAGGGTGTTAAACGTTTTATGAATGTACGTGATTTAGATATAGATTTGATTGATCACATCAATCCATTCGAATCAGCGTATGCTGTACTGTCTAAGGCAATGGATGAAGCAACACTAAGACAAGTCCAAGCTCATATTTCAGCTAAACGTATCAATTTAAGCCCTGAAGAGGCAAAGGACTTAGCAATTCGTGCAGTACAATTTAAAAAAGAACGTGGTCGTTTACCAGATATAAATTCTCAAGATGCTTGGGAAAAAAGGATGGCAGAAGGTGTTGCAGCTTTTGCAAGATTCAAAGCACAAGAAAAGGCAAAAGCTGGATCTTAATACGGAGAATGGGTGATGGAACGACTGACAGATGATCAAATTCTAGATGAACTCGAAATTCAACTTGAGTTAAAATCGCAAAAGGTGTTAACACCTTTACAGGAACGGTTGATTTCTGGATTTGAAGAAATTAATCACTTCTTTGAAACCCATCAGCGAATTCCATTACATCATGCTGATGCAGATATTTTTGAAAAATTATGTGCATCTCGATTAGATAAAATTAAACAGAATTCTGAGATGAAGTCTGATGTTTTATTCTTAAATAAATTCAATCTCTTAGGTTAAACAAGGTAAATGTATGGCTGATTTTTCTGATGACGAGTTATTGTCAGAGTTGGGAATTGATCTAGCACCAGCTAAGTCAGTGACCTATACAGCTAAAGAAGAACGTTTAATCTCAGGCTTTGAAGAAATTATTCATTTCTATGACGAGCATAAAAAAGTGCCATCTAATACAGCTGATGCGGATATTTTTGAACGTATCTACGCTGTGAGATTAGCTCAACTCAAACAATCAGAGGAAGCTAAAAAGCTTTTAGCTGATTTTGATCATTATGGCTTGTTGGCTGATTTTGGTGAAGAAAATGCTGATGTAGCAAGTTTAGAAGAAGATGATTTACTTGCTGAATTAGGGATTGAATTGGAAGATGAAGAAAATATTTTTGTCTTACAGAATGTGAGAACCCAAAAAGAGCGTGATGCAAATGAGCTAACGGCAACTCGCAAAGTTTGCTCAGATTTCGATGTATTTAAAACTTTATTTGATCAGATTAATTCAGATATTGAAAATGGGCAACGTATAACAAAAGCTTTCGGTAAAGATGCAAGTATTGAACTTAATGATTGGTTCATTGTAGATGGTCAAATCGTCTATGTTGCTGAAGTCGGAGAGTATTTTAAAGCTCCTAATGGTGAAACAGATGCTCGATTGCGAGCTATTTATTCTAATGGTACAGAGAGTAATTTATTAATGCGCTCTTTGAAGAAAGCCTTAAATAGTGATAAGACAAGTCGACGAATTTTAGTTAAAAACAATGCAGGGCCATTATTTCATTCATCTGAGTCTCAAGACGAGGAGAATCACATCGAAATTAAAAGTGGCACTATTTATGTCTTGCGAAGTAAGTCAGATAACTCATTCATTAAAGAGCATAAAGATGTCATTCACAAAATTGGTGTGACCACAAGTAAGGTCAACCAGCGGATTACTGATGCAAAGAATGATCCTACTTATCTACTCGCAGATGTTGAGCTTGTTGCTAGCTATGGGTTACCAGAAAATATTGTGCCGCATAAATTAGAAAAGCTTATTCATAAAGTCCTACAATCAGCTCAGTTGGATATTAATATCGAAGATAGATTTGGGAAACCTGTGAAACCAAAAGAATGGTTCTTGGTTTCTCTTAACATCATTAATGACATTATTGAGCACATTAAAAATGGCTCTATTGAGACTGTTTACTACGATGCAGAAAAAGCTCAGCTGATTTCCACATCTTAGTTAGTATGAAACTTTATTGTCTTCTTTCCCATCCTGAATATCCTAAAACAAAAAGCAGTATGAAACTCTATTGTTTTAGGGTGAACTAAATATCAATAACTTACGGACAGGCTGAGTATGAGACTTTATTGTCTCATTACATTTATATTTATTGGAATATTTTATAAGTATTGAGTAATAAAGTGTAATACTGCATTGCTCAAAAAATCCACACCAACTATGCTTTAAGGAGCATGAGGTGTGGATTTTTTTATAAAATTATCTAAAAATCAAATGATTTAGTGGATAAACAATTTTTTAATACAAATAAAAAAATCCGATCTAATCACATTGCTGGTACTTTAAAATTAAGGATAGAATCAATAAATAAAACGGTAAAACTGATTATAAGATTAAAACAATAATTTCATTACAGAGGATCATGTGCATACTTTACTAAATACCAGAGGAGTCAGCAGTGGTCTGACAAATTTAGTGCAGAAATTCTGTGACTTACACTCCATACCGTCCCCGATTACTCGTTTATATGACGTGGATGAGCGATTGCCACTGGTAGAGTGGTATCGAATTCTGAATTATTTAAGTCAATATTATAAAAAAGATGATTTGGGGATAGAGCTTGGAAAGTTATGTGAGCCTGCCGATATCGGTATTGTGGCTTATCTTGCCATGAATTGTGAAACCTCTGGGCAAATTATTCATTTATTTCAACGCTATCAGCGAATTTGGTATCATATTTCTTTAGTTTGCATTGAAAATACGGATGATGCATTTTCATTTATTTGGAAAAGCCCTACCTTTGTACAAGCAGGTCAATTTGTTAAAGAAGCACGTTTAGCAAACGATGTTGCTTTTGCCATGATGATGACTTTTATCAATAACCTAGTCTATCCTCAGATGTTCCATGCCAAACGAATGGAGTTTAGTGCACCTGCTCCTACGGTAATTTCTGCGCATGAACGTTTTTTTGCTTGTCCTGTCATCTTCGATTGTTCCCTCAACACTGTCTCTTATACACACCAGATGCTCGACTTAACGGTCAATGCGGGCTATTCAGACCATATGCTGAAACGCATATTGGAAAAAAATGCCAATTATCTACTCACCAAATACCCTGAAAATATTTCATTTAATGAATTGGTCTATCGGAATATTGTAGCCGCCATTCAAAAAAATAGAGTTGATATTCAATATGTTGCTAATCAAATGGGGATTTCTCCTCGTTTATTACAGTACCGACTTAAACTTCATGGCACGACCTTCTCGGATAAACTTAATAAGATCAGAAAAACACTTGCATTACAGTATCTTGAGGATGACTCATTAAGTATTAATGAAATTTCTGCGCTTCTGGCTTATCGAGAACAGACCTCATTTAATCGTGCCTTTAAGTCTTGGACAGGTATGAGTCCTTTGCAATGGCGCGCAGAACATCAAATACAAGAGAGCAAATTTGCTTTTCATGTGTAACTAAACCATGAGATTCCACGGATTATCCTGTTCTTCAAAAAACTCATCCAAAATTACCCGTCGATATTGTAGTGGACTCATGCCCGTCCAGTTTTTGAATGAACGATTAAACGAGGTTTGTTCCTGATAGGAAAGCAAAAGTGAAATATCCAGGATACTTAGACTCGGATCTGCAAGATATCCAATTGCCAGCTCTTTACGCACCTGATTCAACCGTTGCTTAAAAGTATAACCCTGTTGTTTAAGCTTATATTGGAACATACGAGAGGTATAACCCAATTGTTGTGCCACATATTCGATAGAAATTTTGCCTTGGTGCACTGCATAGATAATGGCACGTTGTACCACTTCATCAAAAGAATTACATTCTGGTAACTCTTGTAATAATATGTCTGCCTGCTGGATCAAGATCTGATTTAACACAGGATCTGCACTGGGTACCGTCAGATTTAAATTACTCAACGGAAAATACATATTGGTCTTGTTGTGACTAAACTCGACAGGACAATTAAAATAGCTTTCATAGAGCTGTGGATTTTTTGGGCTAGCCGAAACAAACTCGATACGATTTATTGCAATCCTGTTTGGATAAATCAATTGATTAACCAAATTAAAAAATATGGCAATCATGGTTTCATCGGCCACTGCTCCCGCCTTGAAGTATGGATCAAATTCCCAACTAATGATCAGCTCATTATCATGGCATTTGACCGAAACATCCATAAAATCATAGCTTAAGCGCTGAAACTGTAAAAATGAGGATAAGGCTTGCGTCAGATTGTCACTGCTAAGCCCAATATAAGCCATAATCCCCAAATGTTCAGGTTTGACCAGTTCTGCGATTTTCAATCCCAAAGCAGGAACGGGATATTGTTGTTCAATATAATTTAACAAAAATAGCCACTCAGAAAAAGGAACTCGCTCGTTAAGCGCGTAATCCTTAACACGATCAGGGAGGGTCAAATCGTGTTGATCACAAAACAGTTCCAGTAAACGCATTAAGTTACTGCTAACCGATTTAATATGATAGAAAGTTCGTTGCATGGATGGATTCAACCATATCTATAAATATAATTAGGGAGACTCCTGTCAAAAACAGGAGCTGATTCACTCAACAATTAAGGTTGAATAAAAGAAATATTTTTTTCAAAATCGTGTTGGTTACCAAAATCATCAATCAGACTAAAATTGAGCTGATACTGATCAGCCTTAGGCAGAGTCCCATTGAACTGATACTGTCGTTGTGATTTGGGATAGCTCATCATGTCTGTTTCCGCATTTGTCTCAATCATTTGTTTTTGATAGCTCAATTGAATATTGACCATCGAAGCATGATAAGCAGTTGGGTTATCACATATTAATTTCCAATGATCTTGCTCGACTTGCACGGAGAAATTGAGCTGTTTGGCAATGTCAGATAGTTCAAATTTTTTCAGGCTTTTCGGGCGATAAAAAATCTTGAGCTGAGTATTCATCGCCAGACTAATATAAGCATCTTGCTGATCAGGTTGTGGAATCGCTGGAATTTCATATAGATTGAGCCAATAGACTGATTCACGATCTTTAGGAAGTATTTGTCCGTTATAGACCACTCTTAAACTTTGCAGACCACGTGCAGCCATTTTAGAAACAGGCGGCAAAGTGATAAATGGAATTTCAGCGTGATCTGGACTCCCCTGTCCTTGATCAACCCATGTTTGCAAAATCACAGGATAATCATTGACATTGGCAAGCATTAAGCTTCTTTCACGCTGACCTTCTTCAAACAGTAGTCGTGTTTTTGCCGCAAGAATACCTGCACTGACTGAATTAGCCGTAAGCAGACCTGTTAGGCTGAGGAGAAATATTGCTTTTAACTTCATTATTGCACCTTCACCAACACATAGGCCGTGGCATGGACTTTTCCAGCCTCGACAGTTTGACCATCGAGTTTCTTTAAGATCGCAGTGTAATTTTGCAAATAATGGGTATAGCCTGCTTCGGTAGAGCCTTTTGCCGTTGCACCGTCTTTAAATGGATACCAACCTGCATTGGCACCATTGCCTGATATACCGGGTTGCCCAACAAAATTCATATCAGTGCCAGTACTGCTATTGCGTAGAAAAATACCAACACCTTTGGCAATGCCATTGGTGCCATATTGATCAGAGAGCAGTGCTTTCACACCATTTTGCGCATTCACCAAACCTAGTTTCTGGGCGGCGGTATAAGCCCCTTCAGATGCTTGTATACCCATTGCTGTTTGCTTACTTGCTACACCAGACACAGCCTGATTCGAACATTCAATCGAGACATTAAACTGAGCTTGCGTAGATTTCCCCTGATTTAAAGTTTCAACAGTCATCGTATCAAACAGCACTAACGGCGTTGCATTTCGTGCTACGCAAGTGGGTTCATTGTAGAGAGTTGCTGTGCGCATACCATAACCGATTCCATTTGCGGGCCAAAAATCGAATTTGGTTTCAGAGTTTTCTCCTATTTCATCACTATTTAAATTTGGACCTTTGAGCTGGATATAAGCATTTGGTTGCAGACAAGTATAGGTACCCGAGGCAATCGTTCCACTGGTTCCCGCACCACAATAGTTATTTAATCCTGCACTAGGGATCTGGCTAATTCGATATAGCTCAGCGGATAGAATTGGAATATCCTGCAAACGAATCTGGATTTTATTACCGACAGTGACATAGTTTCGAACAGGAAGCGGTTGCCAAAATTTAGTGAGTACAACCCCATCCATCGTCTGTTTAATCCCGACATAACGAAAAAAAGTTGCATAGACATTTGGCATTCCATCTTGGGCGCCCAAATCCCAATATCCCCCCACACGATCATCACCATTGGTCGCAACCAAAAATTGAATATTCGGCAAATCTGCAACATCACACTCCCATACCACTGAGGATGGAGAAGTGCCCCCTTTGTAATTAGAAGCAGGAACGGTTGTGCGAGCTAAGAGAGTTCCAACGGGCTGTAAATAGGTGCTGGTTAGATTTATCACACCAAATTGTATAAGGGCACTATTACCATCGTAAGCCGCTGTTCCTGATAACTCATTCGTACATCTCGCATAAGCAGATACCGTATAGCATCCCATCATGAATATTAGGATTTGAAGTAACCAAAACTTTAATGTTTTCATTTTGCTTGCTCCATTTGACAAGTTTGCTCAAAACGAATCAAAGGTTGCTTGATGGCTTCATCATCAATATGATAAGCAACATGACATTGTTGATCATTTTGCTCTCCCCATTGCACTTTCAAGCGTCCCTGACGATTTTCAGCACGGACATAAAGCTGCCCACTTTGACCCACCATTCCAATGATATTGCCTTGCTCATCCACCACTTCTGCACCTAAAGGCACATATTCTTTTTGATCATTGTCCAGTCTTGCCTGTATCAATAACGGATAACCTGAACGGGTTTTAAATTTGATTTTAATCGCAGCTCCCGCATAAGGTGCGACTTGCTGTTCACTACTTTCTATTTCTACTTGCTCAGAAATCCCTTGCGGATCTAATGCAATTGTATTGTATTGATACGCAGTGATGGCTGGCACCAATGCATAGCCTGACTTATTAATGGTTGCCCCTTGTCCATTATAGACACGCGCCCCTTCAGCACCTTTAGCTTCAACCAAAGCAAAAGTCTCACCCAAATATGGACCTAGAGTCATGCCGCCACTATGAATTGCCACAGCTCCCTGCGCATTGGCTGATGCTTGCCAAAAATTCTCTCCTGTCGATGCACTCATGCCCGCAGTCAAATTAGAGAAGCGTTTATTTAAATTAGCATTCCATGTGGTAGCATTCATCTCTTCATCACGACTCACGCCTAAGGCATAATTAATCGACTGATCCTGAGTCAAAGTACCTGAAAGCATGGCCTGATAATTATCAGACTGCTGTGAACCATGTGAATAAGAAAGATCCAGATAAGGGGAACGACTTTTATTTTTTCCACTCAATGGTAGACTCACAGAGAGGCTGAGTGTGGTGTCCGCTTTATTATTCTGATTAGAGTCTGATGAGATGATTTGCTGACCTGATTGATCTACAAATTGATAATATGCATTTTCCTGACGAATAAGAGACACGTTCATAGAAATGCCATTTTTAAAGGATTTGTTATAGCCAATCTGAGTCTGAACATCTCGATCACGCCCATCACGATAATCCTGCATAGAGCCTGATACGAACACAATGCCATAATCCCCCAGACTTTGGTTCAGGGTCAGTTCGACTCTTGATCGTTGTAAATAACTGGAGGATTGCCATGTGCCACCATTTTTCAAAGCATCACGCACCCCAATCACATCGCCTAAATCACGATAACCTTCGGTAGAATAACGATAACCTGCTAATGAAATATTGGTATTGGTTGGCTGAATCGTCTTACTGTACGTTAGGCTTGCAAGCCAGCCATCGGTACTGCCCAAAGTATCCAAATCAGCATGTGAATAGGTCAAGTTGGAACCAAAAGCCCCCAAGAAAGAAGCATAAGTTCCACCCAATAGGATCGCTTGATAACCATCTGCAACCCTTAAACCGGTATTCAGGGTAATCGCATTACTCAGGCCTCGTTGGTAGGTTACATTGGAAAAGTAAGTGTCTTCTCCAATGTCGCGCGTACGACCCAAATCAAAATTATAACGATAAGAACCTGCACGTAATGACTCAGGAACGGCTGAAAATGGCACTCTAAATTGACTAATCGTTCCATCTGCCTCATAGACCAAAACGGTCAAGTCGCCATTGTAATTGGTCGGATATAAATCTGTAATTTTAAACGCGCCGGGTGCCACAGAAGTTTGATAAATTTCTCGACCATTTTGCTGTACAGAAACTTTCGCGTTGGTTCTGGCAACGCCTTGAATCATCGGAGCATAACCACGTATGGATTCGGGTAACATACGATCATCTGAGGCAATATTGATCCCATTAAAACTTAAACCTGAGAAAAATTGACCTGATGTATAAACTTGACCAATAGTGGCTTGACCACGAATTGCGGGTAATGCCCGCATCACATAGCTACGAATGTTATTCCAGTCTGTTCCCTGTCCTTTGTTATAGCTCAGACTAGATTGTTGTCGATATTGCCACTTACCAAAATTGACTCCACCCGTCACTGACAAATAGGCTGCATCCTGATTTAGACGTCCCACATCAGTTTCATAGGAGTTATAGTAATAATTGGCAATATAATTTATAAAGCCAATGCTGCTGCCCGCATTCCATTCTTTCGGATTTACATAGCCTCTTGGCACATAACGTAATTCACTTTGTGGAATAGTCAGATTAAGACGCAAATTGCTAAAGTCCAGATAAAGTTGACTACCTTTGACCTGTTGCGATAAAAAAAAGCATTGTTGTTGCGCACTCAGTTGGCTAGCGGTCTGAACATATGAATCCAGTAACCCAATACTTTTGAGCATTTCAGGCTGAAAACAAGGCTGTACATCGCTGGAATCATCTTTAAACTCAAGCTGCATACGTTCAACAAAATGGCCATTCACATATACATCGACTTTATACTGCCCAGCCAAAACACTTTGCTTTTGACTCAAACGTTGCATCAAACCTGACTGATTAACGGATTGACCACGAAATAACGCACTATCAAAGACATAATCATCACTCGATGAAACCTCATCGGTTTCAGGTTCAGCAGCATAGAGCTGTGCCATGACCGCACTTCCGACCACACACATAGACAAAATTAAGCAAGGTTTAAAATAGTCAGCGTACATCAGTCTCCCCTCTTTAGGGACTTAGAGATGCTTCATGAATGACGGTTGCACCATAATCATTAACCAGAGTGACTTTAACTTTGGCTGCTTTTGCAGTTGCTTCAGAAATATTGGCTGCCCAATTTACTGTGCTATTGGGGGCAATGATCTGATTACGATTTACCACGAGCTGATTTTGAGAAGTCAGTAAACGGACTTCTTGTACATTGGCAAAATATGCAGTCGGGTTAGTAACACTCAACTGTTTACTTTGCGAATTAAATTTAAATCTAAGTTTTTCAATGGTCTGTGCTGAATTTCCTACTAAATTTTTAGGCCGATAAAACACTTTAATCCGATTTTTGAAGACTACCATCAAACGGTTATTGTCCATTTCCTGTTTTTTTGAAGCAGGATATTGCACAAAATTTAGGTAATACAAAGACTCTTTATCTTGAGCAACCTGATCCGCACCAGTAAAACGTACACGAACTGTTTGACCCACATTGGGTTCCATACGGAAAATTTGTGGGCTAACGACAAACGGGGCTTTACTTGTTTCAAGTGTTGAATTTTCGTCGCCATCATCAAGCCAGATCTGTACCAAAGCAGGTACACTATCGACATTTTGTAAATGAATAGTTTTTTCATTTTGACCATCGGCCAAAATCACACGAGTTCCTGTTAAGACCACACCAGCAAATGACGTGTTCAACATCAATGAACTCATGACGATCAAACCGATTTTCGACATGTGACCAGATATATTGACCATACCACCCTCCACCACCTATTCTGATATTATTGTTATTGCCCGATCTGCCATTTGCATGGCAAATCAGGACTTATGATTATTCTATTATTGGTAGCTTAGCGTATATTCAACAACCGCTGTTACTGCTCCAGCTGTTGCAGCTCCGCCTTCAGCAATATATTGCGCACCAAACTGATGATTCGCTGTGGTCTCACTCGCCTTAAGCTCTAAACCCGCCACTGTGGTTACACCATTTAAAATCACTGGAGTTGTACCCGCAGCATCAGAAGTCAACTGAATGGCAACGTTACCCGCTGGACTAGTCACAGCCACATTGCCTAGGTTACCACCAGCCGTGACTGAATGACCTAAAAATTTAGTGCCTATTTGAGTATCTACACCAGCTGTTGCACAACCTTTAACAGCTATCGTAAATGGAGTCAAGCCTGCTTTTGCACCAGCAGATGCCAAACTAGACTCTGGAACAGTTGGCAATAATACGGTGGCATTTTCTTGACCATTCACTTCCGCTTCACAAGTTTGAGCAGATACTTCACCTTCAAAGGTGATGGTTGGAGCAGCATTTGCCAACGCTGGAAGCATGAGTCCAGCCGCTAACATCAGCATAATACTTTTAGTCAATTTCATCATCATCTCCTCAATATCAAAATCACCTGACTTGGATAAACATGTTGGAAATGTGAGATAAATCACCTTTTTTCCAACTATTCTATTGTTAATTATTTTATGTAGCTTTTCTTAGCAATTTCTGCATAAAAAGTTTTCATTACATGCAAAAGTCTTATAAAAAATATGGCTTTAATTTTAAAAATAAATTTTGATAAGTCCTTTTAAATCATACATATTTATATTTATCGTTTTTTCTCTATATTTTATAATGTGTTATAAAGGTTTGAATTGTATATTTCAGTTTGATGAGTAAGATCAAATAAAAATGAAAGATTTAATTATTTTTTCTAACAAGTAAATGAGTAAAAACTGATTTTAATTTTTATAAAATAAATGAAACTTCAAATTTTTTATACTGTGTTTTGAGAGATCCTGTTGAACTTTGCATCTTTTCAAATTTTAAAAACATCTACTACCAAAATGGTAGTAGATGCCACAGATCACTTGATTATTGATAGCTAAGGGTATATTCAACAACCGCTGTTACTGCACCAGCCGAAGCCGCACCACCTTCAGTAATATACTGCGCACCGAATTGATGGCTTGCAGAGGTTTGCCCTGTTTTAAGCTCTAAACCTGCCACTGTGGTTACACCATTTAAAGTCACTGGAGTTGTACCCGCAGCATCAGTAGTCAATTGAATCGCAACGTTACCCGCTGGATTAGCCGCAGCCACATTGCCTAGGTTACCAGCAGCCGTCACGGACTGACCCAAGAATTTAGTTCCAATTTGCGTATCTGCACCTGCTGTTGCACAGTCTTTAATCGGGATGGTAAATGGAGTTAAACCTGCTGTTGTTCCAGCAGAAGCCAAGCTAGATTCTGGAACAGTTGGTAATAATACGGTCGCATTTTCCTGACCATTCACCTCAGCTTTACAGGTTTGGGTTGAAACTTCACCCTGAAAAGTCACAGTTGGAGCAGCATTAGCTAAAACTGGAAGCATGCATCCGACTGCCATTATTGCCACTAGGTTGGTTTTAAATTTCATGATTTTCACCTCAATCTCAAAATTACCCGACTTAGACAAAAATGCTAGAAATGTGAGTCGGATCACCTTTTCTTTCAAATGTATTGTCATTTATTTTGTTTAGTATTTCTTAGCAATTTCTGCATAAAAATTTTTCATTACACACAGAAGTTCTAACTGATTTATGATTTTTTTCTTTAAAAATAGAATATTCAAAATTTTATAAATCTTCTTTCTATCTATTATCGAGTCATACTTGTACTTATGCTAATTGATTTAAAGGCGATAAAATACCGACTGTTTTAGTCTGGCTTTATTTAGCTCATCTAAACAAAAAAAATCTAAGCACGGCATTTATTTTAAATTTTTCAAAAAACCAATAAATTTATCTATTCCCTTGTTTTATATACCTAAATTTTTTTGTTTATTATTCCCCAAACCCTGCGCTGTTTAAAATGGTAAAAATCACTGTTTTTTTTGGCAAGAAACACTTGGTTATTCTTCTTAAAATGATCCTGAAACCTAAAGACCTCCATCTTTGTGTTTCGTAACCGCCAGTAGCATTTGTCCTAAACCCTTAATCAAATGCTACTTTTTAAGCCTATATACCGATAATTGGTATATAGGTCTTTTTTTTGCCTTTTAAAAAGAATTTCTGCATAAAAAATCAGTGGATTTGTGTTAATAAAGATGCTGACTATAACAAAATCCAACTCACTTTTAGTTGAAATACTGACACAATCAACGTGTGGGTTTAATTCCTTTTTACATTTCTAAGATCTCAGGAGCCTTACTTTGAATATTCAACAAAAAGATGATGGTAAGCATGGCGCATTTGAAATGTATGATCATGACAAGCTTGCAGGCGAAATGGTCTATACATGGGCAGGTGAAAAACTATTTATTATTGATCATACCGATGTCGCAGATGACTATCGTGGGCAAGGTGTAGGCCGTAAGCTTTTAGATGCTGTGGTCGATTTTGCCCGAAACAATCAGATTAAAATTATTCCTTTATGTCCGTATGCAAAATCAGTCTTTGATAAAGATCCATCGATTCGCGATGTACTCAGAGACGCTTAACTTTTTTATAGTGAAGGCATCCTTTGTTTGATGCCTTCAACTGACCTGTTCAAGAATTCAGCTTCAATCAATAGTTCAATGCGGTGAGATAGACGCACTACTTCAGAGTCTCAATCTAAGTACTGAAATCATTTGAGTTTTTGATCTTCTTGTCGCGCCCAATAAGTCGCTAGCGCAGCACCAGAAATATTATGCCATAAGCTAAAAATAGCACTCGGTACAGCGGTGATTGGAGAAGCTGCAAAATGTACAGCAGCCAAAGCCACGCCTAAACCCGAATTTTGCATACCGACCTCAATGGAAATGGCTTTACTGTCATAATGTGAAAGTTTTAGCCAGCGACTTGCCCAATAACCGATCAAGAAACCCAAGCCGTTATGGAGCATTACGACAGCGAGTATTAATAGTCCAGATTGTAAGATTGATGCCTTACTCGCCCCAATAATCGCCGCCACAATCAACACAATCGCAACGACTGAAACCAAAGGCATGACCCGAATATAAGCATCCACTTGTCGGGCAAAATAATGACGGATGATAATGCCTAAAATAATCGGCACAATCACCACCTGTAAGATCGAAATAAACATCGAACTGACATTGATATGAATCCATTGACTGGCTAACAGATAAAAGATCGACGGCGTTAAAATCGGTGCCAATAAAGTCGATACTGACGTACAAGCCACCGAAAGCGCAGTATTGCCTTTGGCCATATAAGTAATGACATTGGAAGCGGTTCCACCCGGACAACAACCGACTAAAATTACACCAATGGCAATTTCTGGTGGAAGTTGAAAGAGCTGACATAAGATAAAGGCAAGACTTGGCATCACGACAAAATGAGCCACCACACCAATTAATACGGCTCTTGGATATTGAAGTACAGCGCGAAAATCAGCGATGCTGATGGTCATGCCCATACCCAGCATAATAATGCCGAGTATCCACGGAATATAAGCCGTGAGCCAGACAAAATAGCTAGGTTGCCACAACGCGATCGCTGAAAATACGATGACCCAAAGTGCAAAAGTCTTTTGCATCAACTGTGTCAGTCGCAATAATAATGGCATAGCAATATCCTGATCTTTTATCGAATATACGTCGAAATGATTAATTGCCCAATAACTGCGATGAGGTCATTCGTTTAACGCCGCAACTTAGCATTTGCTGCCACGCCTGCTGCAATGAACCATTTAAATCAATGGCTTTACAGGCATCGACCACCACATAACTTTCAAATCCTGCTTGTTTGGCATCCATAGCTGTCCATGCCACACAAAAATCGGTTGCAATACCTGTGATATAAACCGTATCAATGCCACGCTCTTTTAAATATCCAGCAAGTCCTGTAGAAGTCACTCGATCTGCTTCCATAAATGCCGAATAACTATCAATATCTGAATGGAATCCTTTACGGATAATCAACTGTGCCGACGGAATATCCAGATCAGGATGTAATTCGGCATCATGTGTTCCTTGTACACAATGCGATGGCCAAAGTACCTGCGTCCCATAAGACAATTCAATATGATCAAACGGCTGTTTACCTGTATGGTTCTCAGCAAAAGAAATATGATCAGCAGGATGCCAGTCCTGAGTCAAAATGACATTGTCAAAAACTTGAGCCAAACGATTAATACAAGGAATAATCTGATCGGCATGTGCCACTGCCAAATGTCCACCGGGGGTAAAACCATTTTGAACATCAACCACAATCAAAGCACTATTTTTTCCCTGTTTCATTGCTTTACTCCTTCTATCAAACAGCATCATGAATGCTGGGGTTGTCAGCATCTTATAAGAACTCTGTGACTAAAATAAAGCGTTCATTGCATCACGTATTCGACTTTTATGATTGGCAAAACCGCATAATGATCTCGCATATATGGCTTAAATGTGTGTCTAGTAGATAAAGTTTTGACTGCTTTGACTAAAGCATATTGTTCTTATGCGTCTGATCAGTCATAATTTGCATAATAGTCATTCAACAGAAATCACTTTTTTGTTGAGACGCTAAATCAAAAGACTGCAAAACCATCCATCTTTCGTTCTTTATCTCAATGGATGGCACAATAGGATATTTTTTTAAAATGACTCAGCAAGCACAGACCATTCAAGGCTCAATTGTCGCACTCGTCACCCCAATGTTTGAAGATGGTAGCGTAGATTGGAAGAGCCTCGAAAAGCTGGTTGAGTGGCATATTCATCAGGGAACCAATGGTATTGTTGCTGTAGGTACTACGGGCGAACCATCGACATTAAGCATGGAAGAACACACGCAAGTGATCAAAGAAATCATTCGTGTGGCCAATAAACGCATTCCCATTATTGCGGGAACAGGTGCAAACTCAACCCGTGAAGCGATTGAACTGACTCAAGCAGCCAAAGAGCTTGGGGCTGATGCCGCTTTACTTGTCACTCCATATTATAACAAACCGACTCAGGAAGGTTTATTCCAGCATTTTAAAGCAATTGCTGAAGCCGTTGAGCTACCACAGATTCTTTACAATGTCCCAGGTCGTACAGGCGTCGACATGCTCAACGAAACTGTGGTGCGTCTTGCTGATATTGCCAATATCGTGGGTGTCAAAGATGCGACAGGTGATATTGCGCGTGGAAGCGAATTAATCAAAGCCTTAGACGGTAAAATTGCAGTCTATTCAGGCGACGACGAAACGGCATGGCAACTCATGTTGGCTGGTGCAAAAGGCAATATTTCTGTGACTGCCAATGTTGCGCCAAAAATTATGAGTGAACTCTGTGCCTCCGCAGTCAATCATGGCGACGCAGCAGAAGCTGAAGCGATTAACAATAAAGTTGCAAATGTACACAATAATCTATTTTGCGAATCGAACCCAATTCCTGTGAAATGGGCGGTACATGAAATGGGGCTCATTGGTACAGGTATTCGTCTGCCTTTGACTCCTCTTGCACAGCAATATCGCGAACCACTCCGTAATGCCCTGAAAGCAGCGGGAATTATTCAATAAGAGCAGATTATGATGCAGTTACGACTTGGACTAACTTTTGCTATTGCCGCTATGGGTTTAGTAGGCTGTAGTAGTTTTAATAATCATTCTTTAGATTATAAGAATACCACTACACTCGCTCCACTCCAGTTCCCGACAGATGCAACTGTGCGCCCATTTACGCCACTGTATCCTGCCCCGACTGTGGATCAGCTTGCAATTGAAAATGCCCCTAAGCTTGAAAATAAGCAGGGAACACGATTTGCACTACCTCGTCCAGAATCCCTTCAAGCAAATACTGCCGCTGAAAGCAGTGCAGAAGGTACTACGGCAATGGGACGTCCACAGCTTGTTGTCGATGGCAATAAAAACCCACTATTACAAATTAGTGGGCCAACCGCAGACATCTGGCAATATACCGTAGCGACACTCAGTAGCCTGAACTACAAAGTTTTGGGTGAAAATAAAGCAGGTTATGAAGCAACGATCAAAGTTGGCGAACAAAGTTATGTGTTGAAATTGACAGGCGTGGGCAATACTCACAATCTGGCATTATTTAATCCAGACAATAGCTTTGCCGATCCTGCTAAAGCCACTGAAGTGCTCAATCAGATTTATCAAAATTGGCCAGCCTAGGCATTCTCTAGGCAATTTTTTCTTGAAAAAGGTTCCCCCAATGTTAAAACAAACCTTGCTCTATACTGGTAAAGCCAAATCTGTTTATGAAACAGATGATGCAGACCATTTGATTTTAGTCTTTCGTGATGATGCTTCAGCATTTAATGGCGAAAAAATCGAACAACTGGATCGTAAAGGCAAGGTCAACAACCGTTTTAACGCCTTTATCATGGAAAAACTGGCTGAAGCTGGCATCGAAACACATTTTGAGAAATTGCTGACACCAAACGAAGTGTTAGTGAAAAAACTCAATATGATTCCTGTGGAATGTGTGATCCGTAACTTTGCTGCTGGTTCACTTTGCCGTCGTCTCGGTGTTGAAGAAGGCAAGCAATTGACTCCGCCGACCTTTGAGTTGTTTTATAAAGATGATGGTCTAGGCGACCCAATGGTGAATGAATCTCAGGCAATTGCACTGGGCTGGGCGACCGCTGAACAACTTGAAAAAATGAAAGAATTGACCTACAAAGTCAATGATGTATTAAAAGCATTATTTGATGCAGGCGATATGATTCTGGTCGATTTCAAACTTGAATTCGGCGTGTTCCATGACCGTATTGTGCTTGGTGATGAGTTCTCTCCAGATGGTTGCCGTTTGTGGGATAAAGATACCAAGAAAAAACTGGATAAAGACCGCTTCCGTCAAGGTTTGGGCGGTGTGGTTGAAGCGTATGAAGAAGTTGCTGCGCGTTTAGGTATCGATTTAGACAATATCTAAATCCGCTTGTTTGATCAAAAACGAGTCCGTCATCTGGCTCGTTTTTTATTTTGTCAAATTAATATCTTGAGCCATACCTTCGATCACATCTGGTCTGGATGGGCGAAGTTCATACTGTTCCAAATCCGACCCGCCTTCTGCATGACTGATACTACAGAGAATTTTATTGCTCATCGGTTTTAACTATTTGGTTGTATCTGTCTGTATTGTATTCAAAATATGGTCTAGCTCAAAATATGCGCCAATTTACTGACAAAAAATCAAGAGCGGATAGCAAATCATTAAGCATCACATATTTAGGCTGATTATAAAAAAATACATAAAAGCTGAATGAATGCTCTGGATTCACATCCATTTATTTTTTAAAAAAGAAATATATAGCCTGATGATAACCACAAAAGCCATCATTACCGCATTGAATTGTGAGGAGAATAAAATGAGTGCAGAAGAAAAAGAACAGGAAAAAGAGACTGACAATACCCTCACTTGGCGTGAAAAAATGGCGATTGAGGAGCATGAAAAACTTTCGCCTCGACTGGTTTATGAAATTATTCGTAAAAATGGAGTAGAAGAGCTTGAACGCCCGACCAAAGCCCTGATTTTCTCAGGTATCACAGCAGGCATCGTCATCAGTTTTTCATTTGTTTTTAAATCTCTTCTCAATGCCTATTTGCCCGATGCCAAGTGGGCTTTTTTGATTGAAAATATGGGCTATACCGTGGGTTTTGTTCTGGTGATTTTAGGACATATGCAACTTTTTACCGAAAATACCATTGCAACAGTCGTTCCTTTATTTAAAAACTTTAGTCTTAAAAAATTAAAAGCTGTATTTCGTCTATGGGGAATCGTGTTTATTTCTAATCTCATCGGCACTGCACTGGCGGCATTTTTTTTACTTAATCCACATCTGTTTGATGCAGATTTAATGCAATCCTTTGATCAATTGGCCCACCATGTCGCCAGTTTTACTATCTCTGAAAATATTATTAAGGGAATTCCCGCAGGTATTTTGATCGCGTCACTGGTCTGGATTTTACCTTCAGCCAATAATAAATTTCTGCTGATTTTCTTTATTACCTATCTTATGGCATTAGGCGGTTTTACGCATGTGATTGTGGGTTCAGCAGAAATGGCCTATTGGGTATTTAAAGGACATGCAACGTTTTCAGAGTATATTTTTCAATTTTTATTACCAACCACACTGGGCAATATTATTGGCGGTACTGGGGTATTTACTCTATTAATTTATGGACAGGTCAATGAAGAACTAGAATAAACAGCAGCTTATTGCTGCTGTTGTTCCTGCTGCCAGCGACGCTGTTGCAAGCGTTCGCCCTCAACTTCACGCTTGTTCCGTGCCGATTCATAGAGTTTGACCCCTTTTAATTCGGGCGGCAAATATTCCTGCAAGACAAAATGCTCAGGGTAATTATGCGGATAAAGATAATCTACGCCATAGCCCTGCTGTTTCATCAGTTTAGTTGGCGCATTTCTTAGGTGTAAGGGCACAGGTAAGTTCGCAGTTTTTTCTGCAAGTTCTAAAGCACGATTAATGGCTAAATAGGTGCTGTTACTTTTCGGACTGGTCGCCAAATACACCGCACATTGACCCAATATAATACGTGCTTCTGGCATTCCTACCGCCTGCACTGAACGGAAGCATTCACCTGCCAACAGCAAGGCATTTGGGTTCGAATTACCAATATCTTCTGAGGCTGCAATCAGCATACGTCGTGCAATAAACACGGGATCTTCACCGCCTTTTAACATTCGAGCCATCCAATACAACGTCGCATCAGGATCACTACCACGAATGGATTTAATAAATGCCGAGATGATATCGTAATGTTGCTCGCCCGATTTGTCATAGCGCGCGATATTTTGCTGTGCAACTTTAACCGTCACCGCATTGGTCACAATATTTTCAACATCTGCTTCAAAGGTACTGGCAATCAGGTCAATTAAGTTGAGTGCTTTACGTGCATCTCCCGCAGCAAATTGAAACAATGCATCGTATTCTTCAATCTGGATATGCCGTTCTTTTAAAAAAGAATCAGTTTGAATGGCTTTATTCAGCAAAGTTTGAATCGCATCTTGATCCAATGAATTCAGCGTATACACCTGACAACGCGACAGTAAGGCACTATTTACTTCAAACGATGGGTTTTCTGTGGTTGCCCCGATGAGCGTAATTTTGCCCTTTTCAACAGCATTCAGTAAGGCATCCTGCTGCGATTTATTAAAACGGTGAATTTCATCGATAAATACCACTGGCGTAAGTAAATCACCACTTTCCGCGATGATCTCACGTAGCTCTTTCACCCCCGTATTCAGTGCAGATAAACTCACAAAAGGACGATCCACCGCTTGCGCCAGTAACAGTGCAATCGTGGTTTTACCCACGCCTGGCGGCCCCCAAAAGATAATCGAAGGCAAATGTCCCTGATCGATCATTTGACGCAAAGGCGCATGTTGGCCTAGCAAATGATTCTGTCCAATAATTTCGGATAAATCACGTGGACGTAAACGTTCAGGAAGTGGAATATGCGTATCTGACATCATCAATAGCTGTGTAATCTTTTACTGTAGTCTATTGTGTCTGGATCAAATCTACAATTTGATTCTGCAATCAAAGCGACATTCTATTGCGCACTATTGCTCTGAAGCAATTGTTGCATCACACGATAGCTGACCTTAATCCGTTCTTCATTGGGAAAGTTGGTATTGGCCAACATCACCATGCCAATTTTCTGCTGGGGAATAAACGCAACATAAGCGCCAAAACCATTGGTTGCACCCGTTTTATTAAAAAAAGTCGCAGGATCAGCAAGCTTCGGCTGTTTGATCGGGATCACTGCATGACTTTCAAATGCCATTTGCTTGGAATTTCCCTCTAGCAAAGTATCTAGCTTTATTGGATAAGAATATTGCTCCCAACCTAAGCCTTGCGTCATTGCCCCTACTTTAAAATAACCCACATGGGTATTTTCAATCGCTTTACGTAATGGTTGTTTGAGTTGTTGTGGGTTGATTTGTGCATCCAGAAATTTCAACAGATCTGCACTACTACTTTTTACGCCATACGCTTCTGCATCGAACATCCCCGCAGACACCCGCATGGCTTGCTGTCCTTTATATCCCCAAGCATATTGAGTCATCTGCTGTTCAGGGACATCAATAAAACTCTCGTTGAGACCCAATGCAGGAAATAGCATTTTCTCCAACAGTTCAGTATAGGGTTTTTCCATCGCCAAAGCAGTCACATACCCCATTAGCCCAATACTCGGGTTGGAATACTGCCGTTGTGTGCCGATCGTGTTTTTCGGTTGCCATGTCTGGAAATATTTTAACATGTCCTGTTGCTCGGTCACTTGATCTGGAAACTGAAGCGGAAAACCGCCTGCGGTATAAGTTCCCAGATTGAGTAAAGTCGCGTTATTGACTGCTGTATTTTTTAACGCTGGAAAATATTGGGCAGGATGATCGTCAAGAGAAAGTTTGCCTGTTGCCTGAGCATAGCCGGCTAAAGTGGCATTAAAGATCTTACTGACCGAGCCCAATTCAAATAAAGTATGGGAACTGACCGCTTGCTGTGTTTGTTTGGATGCCACACCATAATTGACAAAATAATGTTGTCCATTCAGGCTCACGCCAACTGCAAGTCCAGGAATATTGTACTGCGCTAACAATGGCTTAAACTGTTGATCAATCACTGCTTTCACTTGCTGCTCAGACAAGTCTTTGGCATCTAGCGGTGCACTACAGGCCAAAAGACCCATCAGACATAATGATTTTTTAGACCATAATGGCTTATGGCTATAGCGGGATCGCTGTAGTAACGACAACATGGTTCTTTCTCTATTCACTTTAAAAACTTCAATGATTACTCAAAAATCTAATGAGCTTTGAGTTTCAATAGTCTGGCATTTGCACCATCTTCAATTACCCAGATTGAACCATCTTGCGCCTGTAAAAGTCCACGAATTCGTTGCTTCATGTCTAAACGTTGAACTTCCTGTATAGGTTGCGATTTCAAATCCACCACCGTAATGGATTCTGAAGATAATCCTCCGATCAAGGCTTTACCTTTCCATGCAGGAAATTGATCATCCTGATAGATAATCATACTTGATGGAGAAATCACAGGCGTCCAACTGATCTCTGGTGCCTTAAATTCAGGTCGGGTGGCATGGTCAGGTATTGGCAAACCTGAATAATGATCGCCATTGGAAACCACGGGATATCCATAATTCGCACCTTTGACAATCCGATTGAGTTCATCGCCCCCTTTTGGCCCCATTTCCACCACCCAGAGCTGACCATGTTCATCAAATGCCATCCCCAAAGGATTACGATGACCTAATGACCAGATTTGTGCTGCGACACCACCCTGAGCTGCAAATGGATTTCCCGCCGCAGGACGTCCATCGTCATTTAAACGCACGATTTTACCCAAATTGGACTGCATGTCTTGTGCAGGATCAAATTTTTGGCGTTCACCAGAACTAATCCAGAGTTTACCCTCTCGATCGAAAGCCAAACGATGCGCATAATGTCCCTGACCAGAGACTTTGGGGACTTGCTGCCAAATTTTTTCTATCTCCATCAACTTTGGCTGATTCGGACTGTTTAAATCCAGTTTGGCACGAATAACCACAGCGCCTTGCCCACCTTGACCTGCTTCGGCATAACTCAGATAAATCCAGTGATTTTGGCTAAATTGAGGATGCAAAATCACATCCCCCAAACCACCCTGACCGCCATAACGGACTTTGGGAACCCCTGAAACTTGCAGCATTTGTTTGGAGGTCGGATCAAAAATTTTCAGTACCCCCTGACGTTCAGTGACCAAGAGCCGTCCATCAGGAAGCTGAGCCAATGCCCACGGCTCATCAAAGTTAGCAATCTGTTGCGTTTTAAAACTCTGCTGAATCGCTATCGGCTGATTTGCTGTTTGCGTCTGCTTTGAGCTTGATTGTTGTTCCTGTGAATGAGTATTGTTGGAGCTACAAGCGGTTAATAAAATGAAACTACTACAAACGAGCGACGTGGCAAATGGCATCGTCATCTTGGCAATCCTCGGTTTATTCTCTGTTCTATTGCTATGTTAAAGAGCAGATCAGAAATATATATTTGAAAAATGTATTTTTGTTTTAGTATATATTTCAAATAATTACATGATGTTTCAAAGTCAGCCTAAGTGATCATGCTGTTTCAGCGTTTCAATAATTTTACAATCATCAATATTGCTATTCGACTGGCAACGTGCACGTAACTGTTCAAGCTGTATTTTGAATTTTTCAAATTGTTGAATTTTATGGTTAATATGCCCAAGATGTTGTTCAATGGCTTGATCCACGACTTTACATTGCTGCTGAGGATCTTTGCGTAATTCATTAAGGTCTTCAATCTCATGTAAAGACATGCCCAATTCACGACAATGCCGAATAAAAATCAGTTGATCCAATGCCTCGTCATCATAATAACGATAATTGTTTTCTGCTCGTTTTGCGGGCTGAAGTAAACCGCGTTTTTCATAAAAACGAATGGTATCGACCGCAACCTGAGACTTTTTTGCCAATTCACCAATCAAATATTTCATCATAAGACTTGACCCTAGAGCGACTCCAGACTTTCTAATCAGCTTATCCAAAGTCGAGGAAATTGCAAATGGCATGCTGTAACTGTGATCACGAAGATATCCCTAAAGTTAAAAGCAATAAGTTTAAAATCGCATTATGGATTGCCCTGATTTTAAATTTGGGCATGTTTCTGATTGAAATATTTGGGGGTATGCAGGCCGGTTCGACTTCTCTTTGGGCAGATGCACTGGATTTTTTCGGAGATTCGATTAATTACCTGATTTCATTGCTGGCGCTAGGGTTAAGTCTGTATTGGCGCGCGACGGTTGCGTTATTTAAAGGCCTCACCATGAGCGTATTTGCGCTGATTATTTTAGGAAAAGTGGTCTGGTCATATCTGCATGGTGTTCCACCTGAAGCAATCACCATGGGCATTATTGGCGTGATGGCATTGGTCGCCAATATCATCAGTGCAGTGGTGTTATTTGCGTTCCGTGAGGGTGATGCCAACATGCAATCGGTCTGGTTATGTAGCCGTAATGATGCCATTGGGAATATTGCGGTGATGATTGCGGCATTGGGTGTATTTGGAACACAAAGCGTTTTGCCTGATTTGATTGTGGCCTTATTGATGGCAGGCCTAGGATTGAGTGCAGGCTGGAGCATTATCAAAAAGTCACAGCGAGAACGCCGTGAGCAACAGCAAAATCAGTTATCGCACTCGCATTAAACCTCTTTTAACTTTTAACCAATTTGTTAGCGAATCCAGCGGACGATATAATCTTCAATATCGTCCTCTGATACATCGACTTCAGACAGACACCGACCCGCGGCCGATTTACGAGCCTTAATGACACTTTGGCGCGAACCTGTATTTAAATAATGCCATGATGGTAAATTTTTACCTTCATTTAAACGTCGATAAGCACAACTTGAAGGCAGCCAACCTATGCTTTGTAATTTTTCAGGAGTTAGTTGAATACAATCTGGAACGAACTGATGCCGATTGGCATAGTCTGAACACCGTGCCGTTTGGCAATCCAGCAACTTACACGCTACTTTGGTGTAGGCGATTTCTTCGGTGTCTTCATCCTCAAGTTTAATCAGGCAGCATAATCCGCATCCATCACACAAAGCTTCCCACTCTGTTTGATTGAGTTGTTCTAGCGAATAATGTTTCCAGAAAAATGGACGGATTTCAGTGTTCATAAATCAGGTCACTTAACAGCGAATACACATTATAACACTGTTTCTAATGTTCATCCTTTATGTGGTTTATGTAACTCAATTAATTGAATATTAAAGACAATATACAGATTGCACACATAAACAACACATAGCTTTTGCAGCTAAGGTTCTATATTTAAGGAACGATAAATATAAGGAGATTAGAACTATGTTTCGTTGGGCGATTATCTTTGCTGTGATTGCATTGATTGCAAGCTTATTAGGTTTCGGTGGAGTTGCAGGTTTGTCTAAAGACTTTGCAGTCATCCTCTTGGTGGTTGCAGTGATTTTGGCCATTATTGGCTTTATTTCACGAGGTCGGGCTTAACTATAAGCTCACCAATCACTTGGTTTTAAGCTCTATTTTAAAAAGAATCCGAGATTCTTCTGAAATAAATAACGAACCTCATTAGATGCTCATCTAATGGGGTTTTGTTTTGTCCGATCTGTGTCGCTAGCAGTTGATCGAATGAACATAGAATGTGCAACCCTACATAAATTCTCACATTTATAAATGAATTGATTACATTGAATATGCATATCACTGCATTTTTTATGATTTAATCATTTTTAATTTCAGTTTGATAACAGGATTTAGCACATGACATCGACCATCAAAACACGTGAAATTCACTACACCGCAAAAGACGGCTCAAATTTGATTGGTTATTTTGCCGCACCTGTAAGTGAAACACCTGTGGCGGGGGTCATTGTTGCACCAGAATGGTGGGGACGAACCGAATATACCTTACAACGCGCGCGTGAACTGGCAGAACATGGCTATGCCGCTTTGGCTATTGATATGTATGGTGATAAAAAAGTCACAGATCAAGCTTCACAGGCCAATGAGTGGATGACACAAACTTTTCAGGATGCAGACACCATTGTGACACGTGCATCAGCGGGTTTAGAAACTTTGGCTCAGCAACCTGAAGTCAATCCAGAGCAACTCGCTGCTATTGGGTTTTGTTATGGCGGTAAAGTGGTACTGGATCTGGCGCGTTCGGGCGCAGATTTAAAAGCAGTAGCGTCATTTCATGGTACATTAAGTCCTAAGGCACCTGCTGAACAAGGTAAAATTCAAGCTGAGATTTTAGTGTTACATGGTGAACAAGACAGCATGGTGACCCTAGATGATGTCGCTAAATTTAAAGCTGAAATGGATCATGCCGATGTCAATTATGAAGTGATTATTTTAGAAAATGCCAAGCATGGTTTTAGTAATCCTTTAGCCGATGAGCGCGCCAAAGCTAACGGCGTTGATTTAGGTTACAATCCACAAGCCGAGCAGCAAAGCCTAAATGCAATGTATGGCTTACTTGAAAGAACCTTATAAAATTTGCAGCCTATAAAACGATGAAAATGAAAGAGAGGATGGAATCATGACTGAGAAACATTGCCCTTATTGTGAATTTGATGAATATGATGTGATTCATCAAAATGATTTTGGTGCGATTTTGCCCGAAGCTCATCCTCTTTCTAAAGGACATTCGGTCATTATTCCATTACGTCATGTCAGCTCTTTTTTTGACGTCACTGATAAGGAAAGAAAAAGCCTGATTTCCTTAATTGAATTGGCTCGAAATGAGCTTCATCTACGTCATCAACCTGATGGATTTCATATCGCCTTTAATGATGGTGAAGTTTTTGGTGAAAGTGCTGAACACCTTCATATCCATATTATTCCTCGCTATCAAGGTCAGGAGCTTAAATTGGATAAACGCTGGGGCATTGTTCAGGATTAATCCTGTATTTTATTAAAAAAATGATCTTCGGATCATTTTTTTATGCCTATAAAATAGGGTACATGACTTGCTCAGATTAATTTGGTTATACTGCGATACCTGTCTTTGCTGTCCGTGTTATGTCTGATTTTTCTTTTGCCGATGCCCTACTCAACTGGTTCGATCATCATGGTCGTCATGACCTGCCATGGCAAATAGCAGATGATCCTTACAAAGTTTGGGTGTCTGAAATTATGTTACAGCAAACACAAGTCAAAACTGTACTGCAATATTTTGAGCGTTTTATTACGCGCTTTCCTACGGTGGATGATTTAGGAACTGCTTCATGGGAGGATGTTGCCCCGTATTGGGCAGGACTAGGCTATTATGCACGTGCGCGTAATTTGCATAAAGCGGCAATCCAAGTCCATCAGAATGGGCACTTCCCACAAAATCTTGAACAATGGATGGCATTGCCCGGAATCGGTCGTTCGACCGCAGGTGCACTCATGTCATTGGGACTGCGTCAATACGGCGTGATTTTAGATGGTAATGTTAAACGCGTCTTATCGCGTTTTTTTGCCATAGAAGATGATCTCTCCAAGCCTATTCATGAACGTGCATTATGGCAAATAGCCGAGCAGCTTTGCCCAATAGAACGCAATCATGATTACACACAGGCGATTATGGATCTGGGTGCAACCATCTGTACGCCCAAAAAACCATTATGTCTATATTGCCCCATGCAGCAACACTGTAAAGCGTATCAGCAAGGTTTAGAAAATGAGCTGCCATTTAAAAAACCGAAAAAAGCAGTTCCTGTTAAAACTGCGGATGTTGTTCTGATTCAATCAAATGGACAATGGCTTTGGCAGCAGCGCGATTCACACGGTTTATGGGGTGGGTTATGGTGCTTACCCATTATTGAAGATAAAAAAATATTATTAGAGTGGCGCTCACAATTTGACCTAACCCCTATTTCCAGTCAAATGCAAATCTCGCATAGTTTCACGCATTTCACATGGTTGCTGAATATACAAATGTTCCACGTGGAACCAGAACAACAAGAACATCTGACGACGGAGTTAAATGGCTGTTGGTTAAGCCCTGAACAAGCAACAGCCAAAGGAATTCCGACCGCTATGAAAAAATTGATCTTGGCTATCGATTCATGACATAGTGCAGATCGTGATCATAACAATAATGGAGAGCTTGTGCCTCGCTATCTCCCCTATTTCATTCTTGGCTTTATTATCAGCTTGTTTGCTGCCTGTACCACGGTTCCGAAAAAATCGCAGCCTTTACCCGCCAATCGCGTTGCTCAATTACAAATGCAAAGACTGGATACACGCTTACCGATTCCAGTTAAAGGAATAAAGCGCAATGAATTGACCGATACATGGGGAGCAGCCCGTGGTCAGGGTCGCCGCCATGAAGGAATTGACATTATGGCTCCACGTGGAACAAAAGTGTACAGCTCCACTGATGGATTAGTGGCAGATTTGCGTGATAATAATTTGGGCGGCAAGGTCATCTGGATTTTAGGACCCTCAGGCTCATGGCATTATTATGCGCATCTGGATGGGCATAAACGTGGTCTTGCCGTCGGAGATTATGTCAAAAAAGGTGATCTGATTGGCTATGTCGGCAATACAGGCAATGCCCGATATACTGCCACCCATTTGCATTATGGACTTTATTTATCAGGGAAAGGACGCGGTGCAGTCAACCCTTACTCATATTTACGTTAGGAAAATACATGATGTCTGAAGCTTTAATCAATCGATTGGTTGAATTTGCCGAATCTGGTAATCAACAAAAAATCTGTTTGAATGAAAAATGCTATCAGGGCTGGATTATGGAAATTTCTGAAGATGCCCTACTCATGAGCACAGGCTATGCAGATAAATCTGGTCAAGATTTCTGGCTTAAATTTGAAGATTTAACACGGGCAGAACTTTATTATTGGGATACATCATCAGATCAGTGGATACTATTTACTTTATAACCATCATTTAAATCTTGGCTCAAAATGAGGAACAGCGCATGTCGGTGCAACGTTGTGGTTGGTGTTCAAGTGATCCGCTTTATATGGATTATCATGATCAAGAATGGGGAAAACCTGAGTATAAAGAAGCCCGACTGTTTGAAATGCTCTGTCTGGAAGGACAGCAAGCGGGGCTTTCATGGATCACCGTACTTAAAAAACGTGAAAGCTATCGACAGCATTTTTTTCAATACCCAATCGCAGACATCGCCCAACTTACAGATCAACAACTTGAACATAAACTCAGTGATACAGGTTTAATTCGCCATATCGGTAAACTCAAAGCAATTCGTGACAATGCGATTGCTTGGCAGAATCTCAAAGACCAAGGGCATGATATGTCACAATGGCTTTGGGAAACGGTACAGCAGCAGCCCATCATCAATGATGTCGCAGATTATCGTCAGGCACCCGCTCAAACCGAACACAGTTTGCAATTGTCAAAGCGTTTAAAGAAACACGGCTTTAAATTTGTAGGTCCCACCACCTGTTATGCATTTATGCAAGCCGTTGGCATGGTCAATGACCATGAAAATTATTGTTCTTTTCGATCCTAAAGTTATATACAAGGACATACAGCATGAGCAACAACGTCATTCACGCTTACGCAGCAATGCAAGCAGGCGAGCCACTGGTTCCCTATCAATTCGATGCAGGTGAATTACAACCACATCAAGTAGAAATCAAAGTTGAATATTGTGGTCTTTGTCATTCCGATATTTCAGTCATCAATAATGAATGGCAATCATCTCAATATCCTGTCATCGCAGGACATGAAGTCATTGGAACTATTACTCAACTGGGCAGTGAAGCCAAAGGCTTAAAAGTCGGGCAACGAGTTGGCTTGGGTTGGACGGCGGAAAGCTGTCAATCTTGTGATCAATGTATAAGTGGTCAGCAAGTGTTGTGTACTGGCGAACATACCGCGACTATTGTCGGCCATGCAGGCGGGTTTGCCGATAAAGTTCGTGCTGGTTGGCAATGGGTCATTCCTCTACCTGATGATCTAGATCCGACTAGCGCAGGACCATTGCTCTGTGGCGGCATCACCGTATTTGATCCGATTTTGAAACATCAGATTCAGGCTATTCACCATGTTGCTGTGATTGGAATCGGTGGCTTAGGTCATATGGCAATTAAACTGCTTAAAGCATGGGGCTGCGAAATTACCGCATTTACTTCTCATCCAGATAAGACGGATGAACTTAAAGCAATGGGTGCAGATCATGTGGTGAATAGCCGTGATGATGCCGCACTGAAAGCACAACGTGGTAAGTTTGATTTATTACTTAGTACCGTGAATGTGACACTGAACTGGAATGCCTATTTAAATACATTGGCGCCAAATGGCACGGTTCATTTTCTAGGTTTGGTGTTAGAACCCGTCGCGGTGCCTGTCGGCGCGTTAATTAGTGGAGCAAAGTCAGTTACAGGCTCACCAACCGGTTCTCCTGCTGCACTGCGCCAGTTATTAAAATTTGCTGCACGTAAAAATATTGCCCCGCAGATTGAGCTTTATCCTATGTCCAAACTCAATGATGCAATAGAACGTTTGCATTCAGGTCACGCGCGTTATCGTATCGTGTTAAAAGCAGATTTTTAAATCAGTTATTTTGCAGGCAAGTTCTGATACGACTTGCCTGAAGTTTTAATCAATATCAATCCACTGCCTGTTTCACCCACTCCGCCAGAAACAAAATCGCTTCTTGTAACTGCGGCGTCAGCGCATGTCCAGCATTCAGCCGTACAAAGTGCTGATAACGCTCATCCTCTCCAAATACCACGCCCGGTACAATATTAATCTGATGCTGTTGGGCTGCCAGATACAAAGCCAAACTATCAATCTTTTGAGGAAGTTCCAACCACAAGGCATAGCCCCCCTGTGGTTGACTTAGACCGATATTCAACGGTGCAAATGCCTTTAAAATATATCGACGATATTGTTCAACCTGTTGCATCAACTGAGGTTGTAAACGGCTTAAATGGTTACGATATTCCCGACTATAAATAAAGTCTGCCAAACCCAGTTGTAGCGGCGTATTGACACTGATATTGGCTGAATAGAATTCAGGATACATCGCTTTTAATTGCCCACCAATACAAAACCAACCCACACGATACGCTGTAGACAATGACTTTGACACCGAACCAACCCAGACCACATAGCCGTGTTGATCCCAATATTTAATCGGTAAGGGTCGCTGCCCCTGATAACTACACTCGGCATAAATATCGTCTTCTAAGATAATACAGTGATATTGTGCAGCCAATTGCGCAATTTTCTGTTTATCAACATCACTCAAAACGTATCCCAAAGGATTCTGAAAATTAGCCGTTAGCAGACATAATTTTGGCCGATGCTCTGCCATCGCCTGCTCTAAACGGACTAAATCAATCCCTGTTGCATCGGCAGGTGTTTCAATAATACGGCGCTTTAAGCCTGCGATCAGTTGTAATTGTCCATTAAAGGTGGGGGTGGGAATAAGAATACTGTCGCCTTGTAAACTGAGTTGCTGAATTAACAGGGCGAGTGCTGGCATACAACCATTAGTGATAAAAATATCTTGAGGGGCAATGTACATTCCATCTTCCCGCCAATGCGCGGCCAAAGCCTCACGCAAATGCAGATGCCCCTGTCGATTACAATATAAAAAGTCTTCAGGTTTACAGTGTTTAAGTGCTCGCTGAATAGAACGGCGTAAAGGCTCGATGGGAACCAGTTGAGGACTCAACTGTATCGCACCAAAGGGAGCTAAATGAGGCTGAATAGAAGCCTCCTGAATCTGATTTTGCAATAATAAATTAGTGACGGCACGAGGTCTGGATTCAAAACTCGGACTGGTCGGTAAGCGACTACTCAGCTTTGGCGCTTTAACGAAATAGCCAGATTTCGGCTTAACTTCAATTAATCCCTGTGCTTCCAGCAATTCATAACAACGTTGTGCGGTACTTATACTAACCTGATGCTGATCTGCAAAATCACGTAATGAACTCAATTTTTGCTGCGGCAAAAGCTGTTGCTGATAAATCTTGTTCGCGATCTGCTGTGCTAAACGCTGATAATGAAACTGCATATCTGTACTGCTTTTTTATCAAAATCTGTATCTGTCATGGTCTATACAATCCAATTATGCTCTAAAAAGCAACCACCATGAGATAAGTTCATGAAAAAATTATGCTTTATGCTGAGTATAGGTCTACTACTGAGCGCATGTCAGCCTTTAAGTGCTGAAAAACAGCAACAGGATTTTATTTGTCGCAGTATGATTCAAGGCTATCTGAAAATACAGCAGTATACTGAATACAAATTATGGTCGGTGGATATGCAGCGCCCAAAACTGTTTCGTTATATTTATCGACCAGTGACCGACAATGGCATGATGATCGGCGCACTAAAAAATCAGGCATTAAACTTTGACTGTATTCAGGACCAGATGACATTTCGTTTACGATTGAAACCCAAGCAAAGCTTAATGGAATTTCAGCTCCCTCAAGCAAAACTATGATGCCACAGCCGTTGAAAATTGCTGGCTCAACTCATCTGCCAAAAACTCAATAAATAAACGTACCCGTTTTGGCAGATGTTTTTGTTGATAATACACCGCATGAATATGCTGGTACTGTAATTCAATCTGATCTTCAAACAAAGCAACTAAACGCCCTGCCTCTAAATCCTGCCAGATTTCATATTCTGATAATCGCGCAATACCATGACCCGCCAAGGTCAGTTGTCTGACTGTTTCACCACTAGACGCCTTGATTTTCGGAGAAACTATCACATAGTCATCGCCTATTTTTAAGGGCCATGTATTTAAGTAAACGGGTTTGCTAAATCCCACCAATTGATGTTGTAAGAGTGATTGTGGTGTCTGGGGAATACCCGCCTGCTCCAAATAATCGGGGCTTGCCACAATATATAACCGTGATTTACATACCAATTTGGCATGTAGACTCGAATCATGTAATGCGCCAAAACGAATCGCAACATCGGTTTTATGCTGCAATAAATCGATGACCTGCTCATTGCTATTTAGCTCGATCTCAATTTTGGGATAGCGTTGCATAAATTTTTGCATCAGCGGAGCAAGCACATGTAAAACAAAGGGTGTTGCTGAATCAATCCGAATCAGACCAGAAGTATCACTGTCAGATTTCAGTAATGCATCTTCCGCTTCGGCCAATTCTGCCAAAATTGAACGCGCTTTATCTAAAAATAAACGACCTTCTTGTGTCAGTTTCAACTTACGAGTGGTTCGCTCAAGTAATGTGACCTGTAGTTTCTTTTCTAATCGATTGAGCGCACGACTCAAACCTGATGGGGTTTGCTGAAGCTGCTCTGCCGCTGCCACAATTGAGCCTGTATCAACAATACTTATAAATGCGATCAATTCTTCGATGGTAGATTTCATAGGCTGTTATTCGTGATTCCTAGTCAATAATATTTTGCTTACTCCAGTATTTTTTCGCAACAATGTTCAGCACAAAATACATGCCCAATCTTGATCAGTCTTGATGCAGATCATTTCTTCATTGATAAGGCGCTTAAGCATGCAGATTGCATATTTACCCCCCCTTATGACGACAATCTTAGGAAGATCCTCATGAACCGCAATTTACCCTTGTTGGCTTTAGCAATTGGTGCATTTGCGATCGGCACCACTGAATTCTCTCCGATGGGATTATTGCCCAATATTGCTCATGATTTGGGTGTCAGTATTCCTCGCGCTGGTCTTTTGATTACAGGTTATGCTATGGGGGTGATGCTTGGTGCGCCGATCATGACTTTATACTTTGGACACTTTTCACGACGTAAAGCACTCATTTTACTGATGTCATTATTTACACTGGGCAATTTACTCGCTGCAATTGCACCAAACTATTGGAGTCTAATGATTGCCCGACTCATCACCAGCCTTAATCATGGCGCTTTTTTTGGTATTGGTTCCGTAGTCGCAGCTAGTGTCGTGCCCGTACATAAACAGGCCAGTGCAGTAGCTGCCATGTTTATGGGGCTTACTCTTGCCAATATTGGTGGTGTACCTTTGGCGACATGGCTCGGTCAAAATATTGGCTGGCGACTGTCTTTTTTGGCAATCTCCACCCTCGGTTTAGTCACCATGTGGTCGTTATATCAAGCGTTGCCCAAGGCTGCTCCAGCCCAACGTCCAGATGTTAAAGCAGAGTTAAAGGTACTAATACAACCTTCCGTCCTCATGGCATTGTTGACGACTGTGCTCGGAGCTAGTGCCATGTTCACTTTATATACCTATATCGCCCCAGCACTCACTTATTTTAATCAGGCCTCACCGACTTTCATTACGCTAATGCTAGTGTTAATCGGGGTTGGTTTTTCGATTGGAAATCACTTGGGTGGTAAGTTGGCAGATCTTGCACTCAATAAAACCCTGATAGGATTTTTTAGTCTGCTCGTTATCGTCATGCTCTGTTTTCCCTGGTTGGCGCAGACACAACTGGGAGCAGCTTTCGGTCTGACGCTATGGGGAGTTGCAGCTTTTGGGCTAGTTCCACCCGTCCAAATGCGGGTCATGAAAATGGCTCATGCGGCACCTGGACTGGCTTCATCGATTAATGTGGGCGCATTTAATCTGGGCAATGCCATTGGCGCTGCGGTCGGTGGTTTAGTGCTCAGTTTAGATCTGGGTTATGTCGCTGTTTGTTTTGCTGGTGCAGGATTGGCAGGGCTCGGCTTAGTCTTGATTTTGCTACAGATACAACGCAATAAATCAACGATTCGAACCAAGCAGCAATGTTCAGCTTAATAGAGAAAGTGCCCCTTATGGGCACTTTACTTATTTTAAAATATCAGGCAATTTTGCCGAAAAGTTTGTGGGCTTTTGTAGTTCCATTTTCATTTTCATCAACATTTGATAAGGCTGTTGCTGCACAAACATATTCACGAAACTCAAGGGGATCGATCCACCTGGGTCAGCATAGCCACTGGTGCTGACCTTCACCCTATTGGCTCCAAGTTTTTGGAAAGTCCAGTCGCCTTCATATTTATTTAAACGAATTCGGTCTTTTTGCGCAGGATAATAACCCGTCATCGCATTGTTTTTAATACTAATGATACCTGCGCTGGTTTTGGACATTTTGCCTTTCACCACCAAATCCCGATCTTTTAATGGAAATGGAAAATCAAGCACCATATACAGTATGAACTCCCCCTTTTTGTCATCACGTGATAACACTTTGGTTTCACTGACATAAGGTACCCATTTCGATGCATATTCTACATTGAGAATCAGTCCAACAGCCTGCTCAATGGAAACATCAAATGTCGTTTCTGCTTTGTACTGAATGACAGGATTATTTGCAGTCTGATAGGTCCAGACCTTAATATTATTCTTGTCTAAGCTTAGTTTAGCTTCAGTTGCAGGTCCTGCATGCACTATGAGACTACTCAGGCTCAAAGTGCATGCCAACATCCATGATTTATTATTCATTTTATTCTCAAATCGATTTTATTTTTTAGCGGTGATGACGGTTGCAATTACACCTGAATGTCATTAAATCCCAGTACATCTTTCATATCGTATTTATGTGCTTCACGACCCACGACCCATGCCGCAGCACGTACTGCACCCGCTGCAAAATTCATACGACTGGTAGCTTTATGGGTAATTTCAACCCGTTCCCCTTCACCAATAAACATAGCTGTATGTTCACCGACAATATCTCCACCACGAATAGTTTGAAAACCAATGCTTTGACGTTCCCGTGGTCCTGTATGACCCTCACGACAGTAAACAGCATCCTGTTTCAGGTCACGCCCTAAAGTCTCTGCAATCGCCTCGCCCATCATCAGGGCAGTACCCGATGGTGCATCGACTTTATGACGATGATGCGCTTCAATAATTTCAATATCAACGCTATCCCCAAAGACTTTAGCTGCAAGTTCTAATAGCTTAATGGAAACATTGACACCAACCGAATAATTAGCAGCATACACCACAGGCGTTTGAGTAGCAGTATCATTCAATAATTGTTTTTGTGCATCGGAAAAGCCTGTGGTGCCAATCACCATCGCCACACCAGCTTCAGCACATAGCTTCAAATGCTGTTCAGTGGCTGATGGTGCGGTAAAGTCAATCACGACATCACAGTCTGTTAATACATCTGCCAAACTGCCAGCGACCTTGACGCCTATATGACCCATCCCTGCCAGCTCACCTGCATCGCTGCCCACTAAACTACTTTCTGGACGTTCGACCGCCGCGGCCAACTGATAGCCTGCCTGTTGTACGGCTTGAATCAGGGTGCGCCCCATACGACCACCTGCGCCCAATACACCAATGCGTGGAGATGCTGACATAATCTGTTCCTAAATCATTAAAAGCGTTGACAATGCGATCTACTATACCAAACTCTTATCGCTCGCTAAAATTTAAGCATAAAAAAATCTGCCAAATGGGCAGATTTTTTTGCAATCAACTTGAATTAATCAAATAAACGATCGAAGAAAGATTTTTTCTTGGATGATGCGCTATGTTCATCACCATCCAGTGTCGCTTGTAGTTCTTTCAGCAACTCACGCTGACGGCTGGTAAGATTCACTGGAGTTTCCACCACGATACGGCAGAGTAAATCCCCAACCATACTACTACGTACTGGACGTACACCTTTGCCACGTAAACGGAACAATTTACCTGTTTGAGTGCCTTCTGGAATTTTTAAGCTAACACGACCTTCAAGCGTTGGAATTTCAATCTCTTTACCCAAAGCAGCATCGGCAATACTAACAGGCACATCCATATAAAGGTCTGCACCATCACGTTGGAACACGTCATGCTCACGCACTACCACTTCCACGTATAGATCACCCGCCTGACCATCACGTACTGCTTCGCCCTTACCTGTTAAGCGAACGCGATCGCCATTGTCGACCCCTGCTGGAATCGTCACTTCTAGGGTTTGTTGACGGTCTTTTACCCCTGAACCATGGCAGCTATTACATGGATTTTTAATGATTTTACCCTGTCCACGACAAGTGCTACAGGTTTGCTGAACCGAGAAGAAGCCCTGCTGCATACGCACTTGACCTGTACCATGACAGGTTTTACAGGTTTCAACATCATTTGGATTTTTAGAACCCTTACCATCACAGACATCACACGGTGCTGGTGCAGTAAAGGTAATGGTTTTTTTGACACCACGAACCGCTTCTTCGAGGGAGAGTTCCATCACGTAACGTAGGTCGGAACCACGGCGTTGGCGTTGTTGCTGACGGCCACCGCCACCAAATGCACCGCCAAAGATATCGCCAAACTGACTGAAAATATCTTCTGCACTAAAACCACCAAAGCCGCCACTACCGCCGCCATAGCCACCTTCAAAGGCATTATGACCCATACGGTCATACATGCTGCGCTTTTCGCCATCGGACAGTACTTCATAAGCTTCGGAAGCTTCTTTAAACTTTTCTTCAGCTTCTGCGTTATCGGGGTTACGATCTGGATGATACTTCATCGCCAACTTACGATAGGCTTTTTTGATCTCATCATCACTCGCGGTTTTCGAAACGCCTAAAACCTCATAATAATCTCGTTTAGCCATATCTGGCGACGCTCCTCACGGAATTTAAAATATACTTAACCTGCGACTAAGTTGGGGGTTTTAGTCGGATTTACAAGGGGGGAAACTGAAAAAAATTAGAATTTTCTAAAAAACAGCTTTGTTTCTCGCATATTTTGCAAGGCCTTTAATCCAAGCGTTCAACAAATATAACCAAGCAATGGCTGAAAATACTACACCGGCAATCGCACATGCCGTTACCCAGAGTGCGCTATTCCAAACGAAGAAAATCAAAGGGATAAACCATAAAGCAGCAAATACAGCCAGCATCAGAAACATCACCACGCTACGCATAATCCACAGCGCATGTGTATGAATCCAGACCTCAGCACCGTCAATCATGGCAATTTTACGTGCAAGGAAATAAGCAATCACGGCAAAAAGAATCGTAAACAACCCCAGAAACATGCACACATAAGATGCTGCAATGTAACGGCGATGCTGTACTAGATTGTTCTGCCCCATGTACTTTTAACCTCAACTCACAGTCTTCACCTTATCTTTTTATGCGGTGAAATTCTGCTGTCATTTTTTGTCTTAACAATAAGATGCTACTATATTGAAATTTTCAATATTTCGCATCTTTTATTCGAAAAAAATTATGACAAATTTGTTGCTCTTTTCACTTTAAACCATGCTGCATACAATGCAGGCAAGAAAAACAGGGTTAAAAAGGTCGCAACAATCAATCCACCCATAATTGCAACTGCCATCGGACCAAAGAAAATACTGCGTGATAATGGGATCATAGCCAATACGGCAGCAAGTGCAGTCAATAAAATCGGGCGGAAACGGCGGACTGTCGCATCAATGATTGAAGTCCACGGATCGTGCCCTGCTGCAATATCCTGTTCAATCTGGTCAATTAAAATCAGTGAATTACGCATGATCATTCCTGATAACGCAATGGTGCCGAGCATCGCAACAAAACCGAAAGGCTTATTGAGCAACAATAAAAATAGCGTCACGCCAATGAGTCCGAGTGGCGCGGTTAAAAACACGATGATAGAACGTGAGATACTTTTCAATTGAATCATCAATAAAGTCATCACCACCGCTAAAAATAACGGCATGCCTGCATTGACTGAACTTTGTCCTTTAGCAGATTCTTCAACCGTTCCGCCAACTTCTACCAGATAGCCATTAGGTAGCTGCGCACGTAATTGATCCATCTTTTCTGACAGCTGATCGACCACGGTCGCAGGCTGTAAATGGCTACGAATATCGGCGCGGACAGTAATGGTTGGCAAGCGATTACGATGCCAGATCAGACCATCTTCAAACTTGTATTGGATTTTGGCAATTTGGGCGAGGGGTATGCTATTGCCGTGACTGGTCGGAATGGCAAGACTGGATAATGAAGCGACATCGACCCGCTCCTTTTGGTCGCCACGTAAACGAATTTCAATCAATTCACGTTTTTCACGATATTGATTAATCACCGCACCAGTAATCGAACTATTTAAAAAGTTGGCCAAATCCTGACTGCTTACGCCCATTTGACGCGCTCGATCCTGATCGATATTCAGCTCAATGATCTTGCTTGGCTCTCCCCAATCCAGATGCACATTGGTGGTATTTGGATCTTGCCCTACGATTTTCGCTACTTTCTGGGCCCATTCACGGACTAAATTAATATCCTCTCCAGACACTCGATATTGCAATGGATAGCCGACTGGAGGCCCATTTTCCAACAATGACACTCGTGTTCTGACCTGAGGTAATAGTTTCTTGATTTGTGTATCCAGAGATTTACGAATTTCATCGCGATCATCTAGGGAAGACGCTAACACCACAAACTGAGCAAAACTGGCTTGTGGTAGTTGTTGATCGAGCGGCAGATAAAAACGTGGCGAGCCTGTCCCAACATAGGCCACATAATTATCAATCCCCTTTTGCTGGGCAAGGAATTGCTCGACCTTTTTTACCGCCTGTTCGGTGGCAGTGAGTGATGCACCCTCTTCCAGTTTTAAATCGACTAAAATTTCAGCACGATTCGATGGCGGAAAGAACTGCTGCGGAACCAGTTTAAATAACAGGACGGAGCCAATGAAAATTAAAACCGTCGTAATAATCACTGTTTTACGATAGCTCACGCAAGTTTCGACCATTTTACGAAAGCGTAAATAAAAGGCACTTTGATAGGGATCATGGCTTTCACCTGCATGATGTTGAACAGGCTGAGGCGCAGGTTGATGGCGTAACCTTGCCCAAAGTCGCTGATACCAAGGCGCAGTTTGTTGCATCTTGCTAAAATCTGGCAGTAACTTTTCCCCCAGATAAGGTACAAAAAGTACCGCCGCAAACCACGACACAATCAAGGCAATGGTCACCACCTGAAAAATCGAACGGGTATATTCACCGGTACTAGAGTTGGCTGTAGCAATGGGTAAAAAACCTGCCGCAGTAATCAAAGTACCCGTCAGCATCGGAAAGGCGGTGGTTTTCCATGCAAAGCCTGCGGCTTTGATACGGCTATAGCCCTGCTCCATTTTGATTGCCATCATTTCGACTGCAATAATGGCATCATCTACCAATAACCCTAGTGCGAGAATCAAGGCCCCCAGTGAAATTTTATGCAGTCCGACATCAAACAGATTCATACCAGCAAAGGTCATGGCCAACACCAGTGGAATGGACAACGCCACCACCAATCCTGTACGGAAACCTAGCGAGAAAAAACTGACCAACAATACGATGATCACAGCTTCGGTCAAAACTTTAATAAATTCATGAATACTACGTTGTACAGCAACAGGCTGATCCGATACTTTTTTGAGTTGCATGCCAAGCGGCAAGGTCTTTTGTAAATGATCAAATTCACTTTGTAGATTTTTGCCGAGCGCAATAATATCTCCACCCTTACGCATCGATACGGCAATGCCAATACCGTTTTCTCCCATAAAACGCATGCGCGGTTGGGCGGGTTCGCTAAAACCACGATAGACCTCTGCGACGTCTCCCAATTGTATGGTTCGATTGCCGATCAATAACGGCATATGCTTAAGATCATCAACGTTTTGTAATGCGCCTGTGACCCGAATCTGAATGCGGTCTGTGCCTGTTTCAAAGAAACCTGCATTATTAATACTGTTTTGTTTTTGCAATGCCTCTTGAATCACAGTCACAGGAATTCCAAGCTGTGCTGCTTTGGTATTGGACAGTTCAATCCAGATTTTTTGATCCTGCAAGCCCACCAACTCGACCTTGCCCACATCCTTGACGCGTTGCAATTGTAATTGCAAACGATCAGCATATTCTTTCAACACGGCATAGTCGTAGTCTTTGCCTGTCAGTACATAGATATTGCCAAAGGTGTCACCAAATTCATCATTAAAAAATGGCCCTTGTACGCCAGCGGGGAGTTGCTGTTTGATGTCTCCTACTTTTTTACGTACGTTATACCAGACATCTGGAATCTGATCGGACTTGAGCGAATCTTTGGCAACAAAAGTTACCATCGATTCACCCGGTCTGGAATAGGCCATGATTTTTTCATACTGACCTGTGGTCATCAGTTCTTTTTCAATGCGATCTGTGACTTGTAAAGACACTTCCTGTGCCGTCGCACCTGGCCAATAGGTTTGAACTACCATCACTTTAAAGGTAAAAGGTGGATCTTCACTTTGTGATAATTTTGAGTAAGAAAAAATCCCCACAATGGCCAAGAGCAACATCAGATATAAAATGATGCCTTTATTGTTCAGCGCCCATTCGGATAAGTTAAACTTCATGGCTTCGCTCCTGAGGCAATTTGCACAGGACGATTGTCACGATCGATTGGATGAATTTTTTGTTGTTCATGCAATAGATGGACACCACCTACCACCACGTAATCATTGGCGTTTAGACCCGACAATACAGGAACACTATCGCGTCCATAAGCACCTAAGCTCACCGCAACCTTATGAATGGTCTGATTCGGATTAACCACCCAAACGTAGGCTTGTTGATGATTTGCAGAAACACTGGATAAAGGCACACTGAGGACATCGTGCTGGGTATTGTTAAAAAATACACGGGCACTTTGTCCAAGTTGAATGGAAGGCTGAGCTTCACGTAATGCGACTTTGACACTAAAGGTACGCGATTGATCTGCCGCAGGCGATATTTCACGGACATAAGCGGCATACTTTTGTTCAGGCTGTGACCACAAAGTGATCCATGCAGGTTGCCCTACTTTTAGTTCAGTCATCGCCTGTTCAGGAGCGCCAATGACCACTTCACGATCGCCATCAATCGCCAGTTGATAAGCCGCTTGTCCCGCCGCAACCACTTGCCCGATTTCAATTTCGCGCTGGGTAATTACGCCGTTTTTATTGGCAATCAGTTGGTTATATCCTGTCTGATTGGCTGCAACTTCATAATTGGAACGAGCCTGTTGTAAACTGGCCTGCGCTGCATCATTTTGATTTTTGATGCTGTCAAATTGAGAGCGACTCACGGCATTTAAAGGCAAAAGTTGTTGAAAGCGTTTTAATTCTTCACTGGCGATTTTTGCCGAAGACTGGGCGCTTTCAAGTTGGGCCTTAGCGGCATTCATTTGTAACTGGGCATCTTTTACGTCCAGCCTGGCCAAGACTTGCCCAACTTTGACCCGATCACCTACATCCACATAACGCTGAGTAATCTGTCCGTCCACCCGAAAAGCCAAAGCCGTTTGCTGACGCGCCTGTACTTCGCCTGCATAGCTTTTCTGTTCATTCATGCTCGCTGAGGGTTGTGTCACCATGACATAAGGAATTTGTTCTGCTTCAGGCGCTTGCTGATTACACCCACCCAATGTAATTAGACATACTACCCATATACTTAAACTTGTCAGTTTTATCGCGGTCATAACCCTTCGCTCTTATTCAAATTTGTTTTTTAAGGCACAATATAAGCAGTATCTTAATTTGTTTGTTTTTTAATTAATATACCCAACGGTACATTAATTATATAAAATGAGATAAGTTTTTATTTTTTAAATTTATTTAAGAGATTTTTTGTGCAAAATACGATTGGTCGACCAAAAGATCTGGAAAAAAGAGCCCATATTTTAGAGGCAGCAAAGGCACTTTTTTTAAAACAGGGCTATCACGGCTCCAGTATGAACCAGATTGCCAAAGATGCTGGTGTGACCAAGCTCACGGTCTATAATCATTTTCAGGATAAAGAAAGTCTATTTACCTGTGCCATTCAGGAAACCTGCGCAGAATGCATTTCCGAACAACACTTTTGTTTAACCGCACAGAGTGATTTTTTACAAGTATTTTCAGACGTTTGTGAGTGCACGCTGAAGATGATTTATTTACCAGAAGCGATCAAACTTGAACATGTGTTACTTGAGCTTGCTGCCGAAAAAAGTCCGTTGGCTCAACATTTTTTTGAGGCTTCCCATCAACCGCTTTTTGATGCGTTATGTGAATTTTTCACTCAGGCAGCCAGTTTAAAATTGATTCGTCAGGATAATCCCCTTAAACAAACAGAACTGACATTGGCACTGTTATTGGGTATTCGACATCATCAGGTTTTACTCGGTATTACTGACGTGCCTTCTAACGAAGAAATTGGCGATATTGTGAATGATGCCATCGGAATTTTTATGTTGAAATATCAGGTATAGACCTTTGGCGTATTGTGACCGATGCCATTTTTTGCATCTGCGTTGGTTCTTGTATAAGTGTTAATTTTTTAAACAATAATTCATATATTTTTACGCTCTAGACTTGGAATGTCATTGAATCGGGGTATAGTCAAAAGAACCAAAGCAGGAGAGCTAACGCCATGATTCAACAAATTGATGCTCCTTTACGTGAGGACGTGCGTCTACTGGGTAATTTACTGGGAGAAACCCTGAAACAGCACGCAGGACAAGATTTGTTTAATCAGGTTGAGCAAATTCGCGCCCTCGCCAAAGGTGCACGTGATGGTCATGCAGAAGCCGAAAAAAAGCTGGAACAACTTTTCTGGGGGCTTAAGGATGAAGAAATCCTGCCATTAACCCGTGCCTTTTCGCAATTTCTTAATTTTGCCAATATTGCAGAACAATATAATGTAGTGCGTAGCCGTCGTCGCAGTGAGTTTGATGAAAATGCACCCTCACCAAATCCACTGGTACACTTATTTACCAAATTTAAAGAGCGGCAGATTTCAGCACAACAACTATTTGACCAAATCTGTCAGCTTAAAATTGAACTGGTATTGACCGCGCATCCAACCGAAGTTAGTCGCCGTACCCTCATTCAAAAATATGACGATATCAATGAAGATCTGGCACGACTGGATCAGCAAAAATTAACGCCGCGTGAACGTCAGGCAGTGTTAAATAATCTTAAAGAATTGATCTGTTCAGCTTGGCAAACCGATGAAATTCGTCATAACCGTCCAACCCCTGTAGACGAAGCCAAATGGGGTTTTACCACCATCGAACAAACCTTATGGAATGCGGTTCCCAAGTTTGTACGTGAACTGAATGAACTGGTTCAAGCACATTGCGAAAACTCATTACCACTAGAAATTGCACCGATTCGTTTTGCCTCTTGGATGGGCGGTGACCGTGATGGCAATCCAAACGTGACTCACAGCGTTACACAAGAAGTCTTGTGGTTATCACGCTGGCAAGCCGCAGATTTATATCTACGTGATATCGAAGATTTACGTTGGGAGCTGTCTATTCAGGCTTGTTCGGATGAGCTGAAACAGGCTTTAGGCTATGAACATCCTGAACCGTACCGCGAATATTTACGTGACACCCGCCAACGCCTTAAAGCGACACGACACTGGTTGGCACAAAAGTTACAAGGTTTTGAAGCCGATGATAGCCAGATTATCCAGACCAAAAGTGAATTGCTTGAGCCATTATTGCTGTGCCATCGCTCGCTGATCGAATCGAATTTACCAGAAATTGCCAATGGTAAATTACTGGACTTTATCTATCGGGTAAATTGTTTTGGTATTGAACTACTCAAACTGGATATTCGTCAGGAATCAGGGCGACATCGTCAAGCCATCTCAGCGATTACGGAATATTTGGGATTAGGTAATTTTGAATCGTGGACAGAACAGGCTCGGCAAAACTTTTTAATTCAGGAATTACAAAGTAAGCGTCCGTTACTTCCACGACATTTGGACGAACCACAAGATAGCCTGATTCAACATCCTGATGTCAAAGAAGTGTTTGCGACCATGCAGACCTTAGCCGCTCAACCCCCTGAAAGTTTGGGTGCTTATATTATTTCGATGGCGGAATATGCCAGTGATGTACTCGCAGTATTACTGCTACAAAAAGAAGCGGGCATTTTGCATCCTCTGCGTGTGGTGCCATTATTTGAAACCCTGAAAGATCTGGACGGCGCAGCAGCGACCATGAATACACTGTTCAATATGCCGTGGTACAAACAGCATATTCATGGCAAGCACGAAGTCATGATTGGCTATTCAGATTCGGCCAAAGATGCAGGTTTTATGTCGGCGAACTGGGCGCAATATCGCGCACAGGAAGAATTGACTGCCGTTGCGAAACAACACGGAATTCAACTTACCCTGTTTCACGGTCGTGGCGGTTCGATCAGTCGTGGGGGCGCACCGACACAGCAAGCGCTCTTTTCACAGCCACCTGGTTCTATTTCTGGGGCTATTCGTGTGACTGAACAAGGCGAAATGATTCGTTTTAAATTTGGTCTGGAAGAAGTTGCCTTACAAAATCTGGAAATTTATACCGCGGCAACGCTTGAAGCGACCTTATTACCACCTCCTATTCCTAAACAGGAATGGCGCGAACTGATGCATCAAATGACCGATATTTCGGTGCAGGTCTATCGTGAAACTGTGCGTGAAAATCCTTATTTTGTGCAATATCTGCGTACCGTTACACCAGAGCTTGAATTACAAATGTTGCCATTAGGCTCGCGTCCTGCTAAGCGTAAAGTCAGTGGTGGAATTGAGTCGCTTCGTGCAATTCCATGGGTATTCGCATGGACACAAATTCGTCTGATGTTACCTGCATGGTTGGGGACTGGCGCCGCGATTAATCAGATTATTGATGCAGGCCAAAAACAGACATTGGACGAAATGTTACATGAGTGGCCGTATTTCCAAACCCTTATCGATATGCTGGAAATGGTATTGTCCAAATCGGATGGCAGTATTGCCCTGTATTATGAGTCGCATTTGACTCAGGATGAAAATTTAAAAGCACTAGGTACTGAACTACGCCAACGTCTGAAAGATGCAGTCCAGACCTTACTTGCCATGAAAGGTGAATCCAAGTTACTCAGCAATAATGAAGTGCTGGATCAAGCCATGCGTGTGCGCAAAACCTACTTGCTTCCGCTACATCTGCTACAGGCAGAACTCATGAAACGGCGTAGAAGTTATTTAAATGTTGAACAGGCTGAACATACTCCTGTTGATCACGCGTTAATGGTCAGTATTGCGGGCATTGCAGCAGGGCTGCGTAATACAGGCTAAAGTCATTTTTTAAATAGTATGTAGGCCATTTTTCTTTAATAAGAGATTGCCTACATGCATTTAGCCCCTGCATGTTTACAATTTTTTCGCTCACATTTAAATATGTGGTCAGATCTGATCCTCTATTTTTCTTATAAATTCATGTCCTCAATCTTCTGATATATCTTTGAGTTAAATTTTCCATAAATTTACCATTTGGTAAAAATAAAAGATAAATCAAATGCCTTACTTTACCAGTTGCTCAGAAATCAATTAAACCATCATCAAAGAAAGAGTATGATGTGCGCCAGCTAAAACAATTAGAGTTTATTTTATGTCCACTTGGTTTCCAAAATGGCGTCCGTATCAAGGGCAGATTGATCATCGTCCTGTGGCGACCGATGAGTACCTTCCACCTGCTCAAAGTGCAGTTTTAGGTATTCAACATGCATTTGCCATGTTCGGTTCGACCGTATTGGCTCCGTTACTTATGGGCTTTAACCCAAATCTTGCGATCCTGATGTCAGGCATCTGTACCATCTTATTTTTCTGTATGACAGGCGGTCGTGTTCCGAGTTATCTGGGTTCGAGCTTTGCATTCATTGGTGTTGTAGCGGCTGCGACAGGCCATATCACAGGTTCAGGTGCAAATCCGAATATTAGCGTTGCACTCGGTGGTATTGTCGCCTGTGGTGTGATTTATGCGATTATTGGTTTTATGGTCATGCTGACAGGAACGCGCTGGATTGAAAAATTGATGCCACCTGTCGTTACGGGTGCTGTGGTCATGATTATTGGTTTAAATTTGGCACCTGTGACTGTAAAAGCAGTGGCTGGTCATCCATTTGATATGTGGATGGCGCTGATTACAGTTTTGTGTATGGGCATTATCGCGGTATTTACACGCGGGCTATTACAGCGACTGTTGCTTTTAATTGGTCTACTGATCGCTTATCTGATTTATGCGATTGCCACCAATGGTCTTGGGTGGGGTCAAGCGATTGACTTTTCACAAATTTCGGCTGCACCGTGGTTTGGTTTACCCAGCTTAACTGCACCTACCTTTCAAACCAATGCCATGCTGATTATTGCACCTGTTGCCCTCATTTTAGTGGCTGAAAATCTGGGACATATCAAAGCAGTCGGTGCCATGACAGGTGAAGACTTAACTCCTTATCTGGGTAAGGCTTTTGTCGCTGATGGGATCGCCACGACATTGTCAGGTAGTGTAGGCGCGCCAGGCATGACCACCTATGGTGAAAATATTGGGGTCATGGCAGTCACTCGTGTTTATTCCACTATTGTCTTTGTGATTGCAGGGATCTTTGCAATTTTCCTCGGATTATCGCCTAAATTTGGTGCGGTGATTAGTACCATTCCAAGCGCCGTGCTGACAGGTGCTTCAATTGTGGTCTTTGGTTTAATTACCATTGCAGGGGCAAAAATCTGGCTTGAAAACAAAGTTGATTTTTCCAACAACAAAAATCTGATTGTTGCTGCGGTCACGATTATTTTGGGTGCAGGTAACTTTGAACTCATGTTTGGCAACTTCAATTTAGGCGGAATCGGCACCGCAACGTTTGCGGCGATTTTACTCAATTGGTTATTTGGTCTAAAAGATAAAAGCTAAAATATTCATTTTTGAATCTTCAAGCAGCCATAAGGCTGCTTTTTTTATGAAATTAAATCTTGAATCAAGCATTTTTGGTTATCATGACTTTGTCATGCTTAATACTCACTGAATGGCTTATGCGCTTTGATTTTTTTGATCTTCAACTTTTTTTACATGTGGTGGATACAGGCAGTCTGACTAAAGGGGCTGAACGTTCAGCTATTTCTTTACAGGCAGCCAGTGAACGCATTAAAAAACTCGAACGACATTTTCACAGCGCCTTGTTTATTCGTCATGCGACAGGCGTTGAATTGACGATTTCAGGTCAAACCCTATTACAACATGCACAATATCTGATCTATGGACTCGACGCATTAGAACAAGAGATGCAGACTTTCCAGCGTAAAACCACACAGCAAGTGACTTTATGGTGTAATTCATCTGCACAAAGCGAATATTTACCCATGTTATTGCCCAAATATCTGATCGAACATGCACAACTTCAGATTGAATTGCATGAAGCAGAGAGTAATGACATTATTGCTGCATTACAAAAAGGTCAGGCAGAACTAGGACTGATTTCCAGTTTTTTTGCCCCAAATGATGCATTGGAAACACACGTTTTTGCTGAAGATCCATTGGTCTTTATTTGCGCACCAGATCATCCCTTAGCCACACATCGACAATTGAATTTTGCAGCAATTTTAAAGGAAGATTTTATTGGGCTTTTGGCACATCATTCATTACAACAATCGATCGAAACGCAAGCCAAACATCTTCATCACCAACTGCACTATCGTTTACGCTTACCTAGCTTTAGTGCGATGGCTCAAGTGGTCGCCAATGGTGTCGGTGTCGCGATTATGCCGCTTCGTGCTGCTTCACATTTACAAAAACTTTATGCTTTTTCTACAATTGCGCTCACAGGTGCATGGGCAAATCGCAAATTACTGTTAGCTGCTCGTCATTTTTCTAATCTTTCTGCAAGCTATCAAGATTTTGCCCAGTTCTTACTCGAAAATAAACCTCAGCCCATGAACGCTTAATGTACAACCATGTAAGCACCCAATAATATGAGTCCACTAAAGAAAAAACGGCGAAAACGTTGCTCAGGTATGCGATAACGTAATTTTTGCCCAAGCCACATCCCGAAAACTGCTGGAATCACTGCGATCCATGCCAAACGATAATCAATCGGCATAGTTCCTGTGGAGTGCAGTTGTAAATAAATAGCCAGACAGATCGTCGATAAGGTGAAAACCAAACCTAAAGACTGTACCAAATCATCCCGTTTCAAACGCAAAGACTGCAAATAAGGCACCGCTGGAATAATAATGACACCTGTTGAAACAATTAAAGCGCCCCCCAAATAACCAATAATGGGCGATAACCATTTTTCATAAGGTGCGAGATTGGGGAGTTGTTTCACCCATAAACCATATAGACCATATACGATCAGCATCCCACCCAATAAAACCTCGCTGGTTTTACCTGTCGCCTGACTTAAAGTCGGTAAAAAACTAAATACAGTGCCGATAATAATCCCAAGTAACAACAACCAAAAACGTTGAATCAGGCTCCAGACCCGACCTTCGGCAAACAATTGCCAAAAATTCGTAATCATGGAGGGAATAATCAGCAAAGAAGCCGCCTGAAATGGTGCAATCACAAGGGTCAGCAATCCCATTGCGACGGTAGGCAGTCCCAAACCCAAGGCACCTTTGACCATGCCTGCTAACATAAATACCATGATGACTAAAGCCAACATTTCCATCAGCAACGGACTCTGTAATTTGAACAAGATTATGCTAATGGAGTCAGGTAAAAGTTCCTATTCATGTTTTTGGTAGATGGGCTCAAGCAAAGATTGAGGCTATATGATGAAAGCCAAAATAAAAAACCATTGCTTTTTTGCAATGGTTGATAAATTTGAAAATTAACACTATGAATTAAAAAATACAGTCAACAGCGCAACACGTACTCAATTCAGGTCAATATTCACTTTCAATTTAGTCTCAAATACCCACATCATTTGGTTTAGCTTTTAATGCTTTATAAGAGCCGCTTGGCGCCAAATTTAAGTTTATATTTTTAGGTGGAATTGGCGACTGGAACCATTTCTTATAAAGTTGATCCATTTGACCAGATTTCCACATCTGATTGACCACGCCATCAGTAATACTTTTGAGTTGAGGATCAGTTTTGGCAAACATGATGCCATAAGGCTCAGAAGACAAAGTAGGACCGACAATTTCATAATCTTTAGGATTCGCAGACTTGGCAATTAAACCTGCAAGACCAATATCATCGTTTACAAAGGCTGCTGCGCGACCTGAAGATAGCATTGAAAATGCATCGGCATGATCTTTCCCACCTAATGAAATAATCTTGATATTCGCTTTTTTAGCACTCATTTTTAAATATTTTTCAGGATTTCCCCCTTGTACAGTCACGACAGCTTTGCCATTTAATTGCTTTAAGGTTTGAATATTCGATGTTTTTTTAACTGCCATACGAACATCAGCCACATAATAACTGGTAGAAAACGCCACTTGTTGCTGACGTTGTTTATTATTCGTGGTCGTTCCACATTCAATATCAATATTTCCCGCTAAAACCTCTGGAATACGACTCGTAGAATTGACAGCTTTGTATTCAATTTTTAATTGTGGAGTTTTAAGTTGTTTTTTAATTTCTGTCACCACATTGTGACAAATATCAAGTGCATAGCCAACGGGTTTACCATTTGCGATATAAGAAATAGGATCCGCTGATTCACGATAACCGAGGGTAATCGAACCTTTTTGCTTAATTCTGTCTAGCACTTCGCCTGCAAAAATATGTGGCGCCATAGTTAATAATACTATTGGCGTAAATATAAACTTAAGATGTGTGAACATAACATTTCCCTGATCAAAAAACCGTTTCAATTGCCGCATAAATTTATTGCTTAGAGAGATAATTAAAAAATATGCCCCCTTTAAAGCAAAATATAGTGTTATTTTAAAATCATGCAAAAATAACAAATACAAAACATTAAAAGCAATTAATATGCCACAAACAAATTTTAAATAACCCATATTTATCTATTTAAATTAACACAAGCTTCAATTTAATAAACATCAGAATTAAATAAAATATTACTTTATACAAGGCCTTGTTTAATAAAATATTTTCAAATATTAACTCAAAACCAATACGTTTAAAAATACCCTCAAAAACAACATGAATAATAGTAAATAAAATATATTACTTTTTTAAATATGACTTATAAAACACAAATAAATACTATTTTAGTATGACTGCAATACGACAAGCCTATTAAATAAATATCTAATATTAAAAATCATCGTTAAACATAAATATCAAAATTAAAATCCGAACTTCACCACAACCCAATATTCAAATATTTTGATTTAAAATTAAAATGACACAGGATTTGATTTGTTTTTTATCAAGTTTATTGAATAACACCATAGAACAGTGTTGTGATTGGATCGAAAACTTATAAATGATGACAATCCTCAGGATCAGTACCTGATAATTTGAAATATAGAATTAAATCAGACATTTTCCAGTGACAGGTCATGTTTGGATGCTTGTTACACATGATCGATAATTTTTGCGAATACAACATACGGATCACAGATAGGTGATGACAAGTAAACATATCGATTACTTGTCATCAGTAAATCGGCTTCATGAGGAAAATGCATCAAAGCAATCAAGCTCTGATCCGTATTAGTGCATTTTGAGTTTCGGTGAAGCCGTTTTAGAGAGCAAATCCGTCATCATCATCAAAGTGGTTTTAAATACGCCATGTAAGGCAACTTGATGGAAACGATAAAGTGATACATACATCATCCGCGCCATAAAGCCTTCAACATTGATGTTATTAAAAATACTGCCGACACTACTATGTTCACTCAAGGAAATCAGTGAGCCTTTGTCCTTGAACTGAAACTGCCCCAATGGTTTTTGATTCAGTCGATTTTCCAGTGCTTTAGCCAGAAATATGGCTTCCTGATTGGCGACTTGCGCACGTGGTGGCACAGGTCGTTCTTGACCCTCAGGGATGTAGCAAGCGCAGTCGCCCATCGCAAAAATATTTTCGTCACGTGTGGTCTGTAAGCTTGGACGGACCACTAACTGATTAATACGATTGGTTTCCAGTCCAGCTATATCTTTCAGAAAATCTGGGGCTTTAATCCCTGCTGACCAGACTTTCAATGTCGCACTAACCTGTAAATCTCCTTCACACCAAACTTTATCGGCATCAATATGCGTAACCCGACAATTTGTCAGAACTTTTACGCCAATGTCTTCAAGTTCTTTCTGGGCACGTTCAGAGACATGTTCATTCAATGCAGGCAGAATGCGCGGCGCAGCTTCAATTAAACTAATATTGACATCTTTCGGATCAATACTGTTCAGTCCATATTTAGAAAATTCATTGGCTGCATGATGTAACTCAGCCGCCAATTCAACTCCTGTTGCCCCTGCGCCAATAATTGCAATATTCAAATCATTCTGATGGCGATGCATCAAATGATTGGCTTGGGCTTCCAGATACATACTTAAAAATTCGCGCTGAAAACGATCAGCCTGCGGGCGTGAATCCAAAAAGATACAATGTTCCTTAGCGCCTGAGGTGCCAAAATCATTGGAGGTGGAGCCAATCGCCATCACTAAAGTGTCATAACCTATGCGTCGTTCAGGTGCAATGTCCTTGCCTTCTTCATCGCGTAGAACATCCAATACAATTTCTTGAGTTTGACGATCGATATCTTTTAAACGACCTAGAAAAAATTCAAAATGATGTTGATTGGCATGGGCAAAATAGTTCAACTCATCTTCATAAGAGTTTAATGTTCCTGCTGCGACCTCATGTAATAAAGGTTTCCAGATATGCGTCAAAGCAGCATCTACTAAAATAATCTCCGCTTTGCGACGTTTTCCCAGTGTGTTACCTAAACGTGTGGCAAGTTCCAGACCTCCAGCGCCGCCGCCCACAATAACAATACGATGCAATTTTAAATCACGATTTGATGTTGTCATCATAAGAGAACTCCAATTTTCTTATGAATACCAACTGTTGCAATTTGTATTCATAAGAAAAATATCATTCATTATGTACACAAATATTTAGCATAAAAAACATACCTTTTTCCAACGTCAGGTACGATTTTTGTTGAACAATTTACCAAGAAAAAACAAAAAAGCTACCATGATCATCAAGATACAGGCAGCTTTTGAAATGATTGCGTAAATTTAGAAAGAATTCTCTTCTCACAAAACGCTTACATCAATTAGTGTTCAAGACTTTCCGTTTTATATTTTTCTTCGAGTACATTGTTAAAGATACTTTCAATCATCCAGACACGATACAGGCTATTAAACACATAGCGTTGCCCTTCTATACGTAACTCAAGGACAGGAAAATCAGGTTGATGTTTCTCGTGACAGAAAGCATCATTATCGACCAAGAAAGTTGTCACATCTTCTTGAGTCAAGGACTCAATACCTAACTGCTGCTGTAATGCCTGAAAATGCGGCTTATACGAAAGATCCTTACCTTTGGTCCAGACCGCCTGAAGAATGTTATACATGGCATCGACACGCTGCTCCTCAGGGGTGCTGTAATATAATTTTGCCATCTCTAGCGTGGCTGGTTGGGTCGGACGGCAAAATGGGGTAAATGCCACATCGGTACGCTTGGATAAGCGTGTCGCGAGGCTCCAGTCAAATAAATCCCGCCCCTGATAGCTGAGCGGATAAACCGTGAGTTGAATATTATAATAATTAGCCAGTTCTTCTCGAATATAAGCCAATAGTAGCCAGCTAATCGGATCTTCAAGCGCTATAAACAAATCCAGTTCTGGATGCATCGCTTGAATATCAGCCAACTCTTCAGCATCACTGAGCAAATGTTCACGCCATTCAATGTGATTGATTAAAAAAATTGGATTTTCAGTCAATAATTTTTGCTGTTTTAAACGGCGGGTCAAACGCAGTAAATCATCGACTGCTTGATATTTTCGTCCACCGAACTCAAAGAAACTGGCTGCCACAGGAACATCTTCAAATATCCGCTCTGGAAAATTCTGCGGAGTTTGTTGTTGGCGTGCCATGGTGTACAGGGTTCGCAACTTGCCATATTGCTGTTGCCACAGCATATGAAACACATCTTCAAGCAAATACAGGAAATTTTTACCCTGCAAAGGCGTATTTTTTAATATCAGTTCAGCTTGACTCAATGCTTCAGAGGTAGGCGATTCGGGAGTTTCATCAAAACTAAAACGATGTTGTTTGGCTAAAATCTTGGCATCGTTAAAACAATAATTTTGCCATTCCAATGCAGTCATGCCGTTAGGAGGTTCTGCACCCTGATGTGAAATAATGACTTTAAGCGGTTTTATTTCATCAGTTAAGATGTCATCCAGTTGGGTCAGTTGTTGCACCGCAAGATAGCTATAGACATCATCCAGTCTTAAATAAATACTCAAGCCCTGCTCGGTTGATAACACTGCTTGACGCGAGGGTTTTTGGTAAAACCAGCTCGATCGAATAGGATCAAACCAACGGCGTAACAGTGACATGAATCAAGCCTCTAATAAATTTTTATCGGACAATGGGTTAAACAGGATGTAAAAGCATAATGCATTATACTTTAACATTGAAATGACCGTTTTCCATAAAAAAACACCCACAAAAGTGAGTGTTTTATAAACGCAGTGGGTATGTTTAAACTTCGCGTACCGCACCTCGGGCTGCACTGGTAGTATGCATCGCATAGGCTTTTAGTGCTTTAGAGACTTTACGTTTACGCTCTTCAGCTGGATGCCAGCCTTTTTCTTCCTGCACCGTACGGCGATGCGCCATTGTTGCATCATCCACATTTAAGTGAATGGTACGGTTTGGAATATCAATTTCAATGGTATCACCATCATGCACCAAACCAATTGCACCGCCTTCTGCGGCTTCTGGAGATACGTGGCCAATGGAAAGACCAGACGATCCTCCCGAGAAACGACCATCGGTAATCAAAGCACAGTCTTTACCCAAACCTTTAGATTTAAGATAACTGGTTGGATATAGCATTTCTTGCATACCCGGGCCACCACGTGGGCCTTCGTAGCGAATGACCACGACATCACCTGCTTTAATATCACCACCTAAAATTGCTTCTACAGCTGAATCCTGACTTTCAAAAACACGGGCTGTACCTGTAAATTTGAGAATGGATTCATCCACACCCGCAGTTTTAACGATACAGCCATCAAGCGCAATATTACCGTAAAGAACAGCCAAGCCACCGTCTTGAGAAAAAGCATGTTCAGCATTACGGATTACGCCTTTTTCACGGTCACCATCCAGTGTCGAATAATAGCGATTTTGTGAAAATGCCACTTGAGTCGGTATACCGCCCGGTGAAGAGCGATAGAACTCATAGACCTCTGGGGCTTCGGTACGAATGATGTCCCATTTATCCAGTGCATCTTTTAAGGTTTTTTCATGCACACTGTTCACGGAGGTGTCTAGTAAACCCGCACGATCCAGCTCGCCTAAAATTGCCATAATTCCGCCCGCGCGATGTACATCTTCCATATGTACATCTTGTTTCGCTGGCGCAACTTTTGATAACACAGGCACTTTACGCGACAGGTTATCGATATCATCCATGGTGAAATCGACTTCGGCTTCGTGTGCCGCTGCCAACAAATGCAATACGGTATTGGTTGAACCACCCATGGCAATATCTAGCGTCATCGCGTTTTCAAAGGCTTTTTTGGTGGCAATTGAACGTGGCAAAATGCTGTAATCATCTTGTTCATAATGACGTTTTGCCAATTCAACGATCAATTGTCCCGCACGTTCAAATAGTTTTTTACGGTTTGCATGGGTCGCGACAATCGAACCATTACCCGGCAAAGACAAACCTAATGCTTCGGTTAAACAGTTCATTGAGTTCGCAGTAAACATCCCTGAACATGAACCACAGGTTGGACAAGCCGAACGTTCAAAAGCCTGTACTTCTTCGTCTGTATAGCTGTCATCCGCAGCGACGACCATTGCGTCGACCAGATCAATCGCTTTTTCATTGCCACGAATCTTGACTTTACCTGCTTCCATCGGGCCACCAGACACAAAAACCACTGGAATATTCAGGCGCATGGAAGCCATTAACATGCCTGGGGTGATTTTGTCACAGTTTGAAATACACACCATGGCATCGGCGCAGTGTGCATTGACCATATATTCGACAGAATCTGCAATCAAATCACGCGAAGGCAATGAATACAGCATGCCATCATGCCCCATCGCGATGCCGTCATCGACCGCAATAGTATTAAATTCTTTTGCCACACCACCTGCTGCCTGAATCTGTTCAGCCACCAGTTGACCTAGATCTTTAAGATGTACGTGTCCCGGAACAAATTGAGTGAACGAGTTGACCACCGCAATAATCGGTTTACCAAAGTCTTCATCTTTCATTCCTGTTGCGCGCCATAAGCCACGCGCACCAGCCATATTTCTTCCGTGCGTAGATGTTTTTGAACGATAATCAGGCATTTGCGTTTCCAACAAGTTGTGCTTGAGACAAATCTAAATGGGTCTCTGGCTAAATTAGGCTATTTCAGCAGATTCTTACATCATACTACAGCTTAGTGTTTAAGCGATGAGCAAAAATGACTTTCATTTTAAGGCACATTCGATGCACGCTGCTCATCACAAAACCATAAAATGGGGATAATAGGAGATTCAATATAAACTGATCTGTTTAAAATTGAATACAAAACTTTCATGAATAATTTTTTAATTTTGCATTACCTTTTGTTATTAATAAAAATAATGATGCTCAAACGCACCCAATATGCCATTTAAACCATTGTAATTACGCAAATAATCACTGGATTTTAGGCTTAAACGCGGTTTTGCCTTATAATAGCGATAAGTTTTTATGGAAGTGAATGTGTGAAAGTTATTTTTGCAGGAACACCTGAATTTGCCGCTACGGCTTTGGCTGCCTTAGTTCAAACAGAACATGAGATTGTTGCTGTTTACACTCAGCCAGATCGCAAAGCAGGTCGTGGTCAAAAACTCACACCTTCTCCAGTCAAGCAACTCGCGCTTGAACACCATTTAGCTGTTTATCAACCTTTACATTTTAAAGCATCGACAGGAGAAGGTCTGACAGCTCAGCAACAATTGGCTGAGTTGGGTGCAGATGTCATGGTCGTTGCAGCTTATGGTCTGATTTTGCCGCAAGCAGTTTTGGATACACCAAAGTATGGTTGCCTGAATATTCATGGTTCATTATTACCCCGTTGGAGAGGTGCAGCACCTATTCAACGTGCCATTGCCGAAGGTGATACTCAAACAGGTGTCACGATTATGCAAATGGCAGCAGGTCTAGATACAGGCGATATGCTCTACAAAACCTTTTATGATATTCAAGCCACGGATACATCTGCCAGTTTATATGAAAAATTGGCCACTCAAGGCGCAGAAGCCATTTGCAAAGTGCTAGAGTCAGAACAGAGCCTACAAAGTTATTTGCATACGCGTCAGGTTCAGGATGAGAGTCAAACGGTCTATGCGCACAAACTTACAAAACCTGAAGCACAGATTGACTGGTCGCTCGATGCGGTTCAGATAGACCGCAATATTCGAGCCTTTAATCCGTGGCCTGTCGCTTTTATTGTGCTTGATGAGAGCAATAACTTACGTGTCTGGAATTCCAGTATTTCTTCTTTCAGCAATGAAAATGCTCAAATCGGTGAGATTATTGCCATAGATAAAAATGGCGTACATGTCGCTTGTGCTACAGGTGCAGTCTGCTTGAGTTCATTACAATGGCCAGGTGGTAAAGCTTTAAATCCTGTACAAATTCTACAAACACAAAAACTTAATATTGGGCAAGTATTGGCATGAAACAATTTCCGCGTCCAAGTACCGAACTTAATTTACGTGCACAAGTCGTGATAACACTTTTACAGGTGCAACAAGGTCAATCTTTAGCGAGCTTATTACATCAGCAACTGAGTGAAATTCCAGAACGTGATCGCGCTTTGTTTCATGAACTGGTATTGGGAACCCTACGCCAATGGTATGCACTCAAAGCGATCACCTTACCTTTATTGACCAAACCTCTGAATAATGAAACAGTGGAAACCTGTTTGTACGTTGGGTTATATCAAGTATTGTGTACGCGCATCCCTGCCCATGCTGCCATTTCAGAAACAGTTACTGCCAGTAAACAACTCGGTTTTCATGCTTTAAGCGGTATTGTGAATGCCATTTTACGTCGTGCTACGCGGGAAACCGAAGAGTTTCAACAACATTTACAACAAGCGCATGGGCTTCCAAGCTGGCTGTATAAACGTTTGAGAAAAGACTGGCCGCTACAAGTCGATGACTTATGTCAGCAACTCAAACAAACCGCACCGCTCACATTAAGAATTAACCAGCGCCATATTGGGCGCGATGCTTATCTGGCTAAACTTCAGGCTGAACAAATTCAGGCACGTGCTTGCAACTGGTCAGAGGTGGGTATTGTCTTAGAGCAATCCGTTCAAATTACAGCATTGCCAGGTTTTGAACAGGGCTGGTTTTCGGTACAGGATGAACATGCACAGCTTTGTGCCACCCTGTTACCCGATTTAAACGATCAAGTCGTTTTGGATGCTTGCGCCGCACCAGGTGGTAAAACGGCACATATACTAGAAAAATTTAAACCACAGTCTTTGATTGCCTTAGATCAGGATTCGAAACGTTTACTTCGGGTCACTGAAAATTTACAGCGCTTACAACTGGATCAAAGCCATGTTGAGATCATTGCTGCGGATGCAACCACTTGGCAAGCCAATCAAGCATTGGATTGTATTGTTCTGGATGCACCTTGTTCTGCTACAGGCGTGATCCGTCGTCATCCTGACATTCGTTTATTGCGTCAATCTAGTGATATAGCCCAAACCATCGAACTGCAAAAACAGATTTTGCAGAATTTATGGCAACAGCTTAAAGTAGGCGGCACGTTGCTGTATATCACCTGTTCGATTTTAAAAGCTGAAAATGAACAGCAAATGGTTACGTTTTTTGCTGAACATGCCAATGCTGAAGAAATAAAAATCGAGGCAACTTGGGGAATTGAACAAATTCATGGTCGTCAGTTACTTCCAGTCACTGGACAGGGCGATGGCTTTTATTATTGTAAAATCAAAAAAGTCGCTTAATGCGACTTTTTTTATCACCACCCATGATGCTATTAAACAAACCTAAATAGCACCAGACTGAGCGCCAAAGCGGCCATACCAGAAACTAAACCGTACACCGTTTCATGTCCTTTGGAATAACGTTTAGCTGTAGGCAATAATTCATCCAGAGACAAATACACCATCACCCCTGCGATCAGACCAAATACAATGCCATAAACCATCGGCCCCAAAAAAGGCGCCAAGACAAAATACCCTAGCGCCGCTCCAAAAGGCTCAGCTAAACCAGACAATAAACTTGCCATAATCGCAATCGATTTTTTTTTCGTCGCGATATAAACAGGAACAGCAATTGCAATACCTTCAGGAATGTTATGAATCGCAATAGCAACCGCCAGAGGCGTACCCAATGTTGGGCTGTCTAAAGTCGCAAAAAAGGTCGCCAAACCTTCAGGGAAATTATGTGCTGTAATCGCCAATAAAGTGAGTAAAGCAGTACGACGAATTTGTGCCTGATCCAGTTGCAGATTTGCGCTCTTTTCAACCATGGTGTGCGGATTCGGTACAAATCGATCCAGTAATAAAACTAAAATCACACCCGCTAAAAATGCAAAAGTGGCATAAGCATATGCGACTTTATCTTGAAAAATTTCAGAAAAAGAATGCCATGATTTATTAAGAATCTCGGTCAGTGAGACATACACCATCGCCCCACCAGAAAATGCCAGACCAAAAGATAAAAGACGAAAGCTCGGTTGCTTAAAAAACAGGACAATCGCACCACCGACCAATGTTGCTAAACCCGCTAAAAAAGTGACTGCAAAAGCAATCCAGACATCTGGGCCAAACAATGACGACATTGTGATTGCTCCTAAAAAAAGAAAGTCATCATCATAAATGATAATGACTTTCATTTTCAATAAATCAATCTATTCCAATACTTAAAAATCAAAGCGTATGCTGATCTTTAACTTCATCTAGTACTTCGTCTAGTTCTTCAGGATGTTTGCTTAAATGCATAATCGAAAGAACCAGACCGCCCCATACAAACACCATAGAAATGATCATCATTATGATTGCGGAAGTATTCATATACTGCCTCCTAGCGATCTTTCATTTTGCTTAATACAATAGCCACAACAGCACAGAAAATAACGCTGCCCCAGCCAAATACACCCTGTAAACTCATACTATAAGTATCATAGCCATTTTTGATCAAATTAAAAACAGTCATGCTGAGGGTTGTTAGTAGAATCAAAGAAGTGATCACGGTGAGGGTAAAATCCCAACCTTTACCTAATTGAATGGTCGAAATTGCATTTACATGATCTCTTAATTGCACTAATGCAGAACGTTTAAACCATGCAACTGCAACAATCGAAATCAATGCCCCCCCAATAATGCCGATGTTATTGATAAAGTGATCTACAATATCCACCAGTTTAATGGCATTTACACTTGAGAATAAAAAGATCGAAACCAGAGCGCTGCCACCACCAATAATCGTGACCGCTTTTTTACGCCCCCATTTGAGTTTGTCTTGCATGGCTGCAATAGGAACTTCCAAAATACTGACCATAGAAGAAATCCCCGCCACAAAAAGTGAAGAGAAAAATAAAAGACCGAACAAATCAGCCCCAGCACCTAAACTTGAAATAATTTTTGGAAATGCAATAAATGCCAGTCCAATACCGCCACTGACCACGTCCTTAACTTCTGTACCCGCCGCATGCGCCATAAATCCTAATGCAGCAAAAATCCCGATACCAGCCAAAATTTCAGTCGAAGCATTGGCAAAGCCAACAATTAAACCCGAACCTGTAAGGTTAGTTTTAGGTTTTAAATAAGACGCGTAGGTCACCATGATCCCAAAGCCAACCGACAAAGAGAAAAAAGTATGACCATAAGCAGCTAACCAGACTTTATAGTCCATCATCGCTGCCCAATTTGGGGTAAAAAATGCATTCAGTCCTTGTACTGCGCCTGGTAAACGCAAAGCCTGAACCACCAAGACTGTGAATAAAACGAACAGTAAAGGCATAAAAATCTTATTGGAGAGTTCTACACCTTTTTTCACTCCACCATAAAGAATGATTAAGGTTGCCGCCCAGATCCCAACAATTGGCCAAAAAAGATGTCCAACAAATCGAAAATCAAAAGTTTTTGCATCGGTCGTTTGTAAATATGTTTTAAAGAAGAACCCCTCTGGATCACTGCCCCACATTTGCCCGATGGAAAAATAAACATAACTGCCAGCCCAAGTCAGTACACTGGCATAATACAATCCGATAATGATACATACACAGACCTGCCACCAACCCAATGTTTCACCACCGCGAAATAGTTTACGATAAGCTTTAGGCGGTGAATTTCGGGCTTTATGTCCGACTGCATAATCTAAAAATAGAAGAGGCAATCCTGCGGTAATAAGTGCTAATAAATACGGAATTAAAAATGCTCCGCCACCATTCTCATAGGCCACATAAGGGAAACGCCAAATATTTCCCAAACCTACTGCGGAGCCAACGGCAGCTATAATAAAACCTGATCGTGAAGACCAGTTTTCACGAGTATCAGTCATAAATGATCATCCTTCGTCTTGATCTTGCTTGGATTAGTTATTGAACATTGCAAGATCAATACCATTTCATAAAATTTGTTTTGCTCTGGACTTTATCTCGCCTTGTGAGCCCTGCTAATGTCCATACAGACAAAAAATTATTCCGTCTTCCTTAAAGATAGTCATATATTTTTTGTCTTTCTAATGGTTGAACAATACCTTCTTTTTTCCTGATTTTCTCTTATTTTGCTGAAAAAAAAGCATTATTAGGCTGTTTTAACCCTTATTTGTTTATTTTTTCTAAAAATTAGGTGGTTAAATGATCCTATTGAAGATTTAATCTAATTAAACAGTGCATTGTAAAAAAGCAAGAAAAGATAAATTAAGCTTTGTGTTTTCATCGCAATTGATCTGCCAATAAGTTCCACGTGGAACTTATGTCCCATCCCCTATTTATATTATTGAGTCAAGTGAACATCATTTATAGCAGCTTGGTCAGAAACTTTTATGTACTTAAGCCACTTTTCATAAGTAAAAATCCAGCACCAAGTTTTAAATTCAAATTCTCATTAAACATGTATACCGTTTTTTTAACTGGACTTTATGTTGTAACGAGCGTCTGTTTGGTGACAAACACTCGCATTTCGAATAACAGCTCGATTAGGGCTGCTTAATCACCAATAAGCGCTCTTCTTGCATATCGCGAATAGCTGAATGGATGCCTTCTCGCCCCAAACCAGAATCTTTGACACCACCATAAGGCATATTATCAACGCGGAACGTCGGAATATCATTGATAATCACACCTCCGACCTGTAAATGTTGCCATGCATACATCATGTTATTCAGGTTTTGGGTGTACACACCTGCTTGCAAACCAAAACGGCTGCGATTAATTTTGGCAATCCCTTGTTCAAAATTCTTATATTTCTCCAAGATCGCGACAGGACCAAAGGCTTCATCTCTATAAATTTCAAGTTTCTCATCGACATTTTCAAGTAATGTGGCTTCAAACATCACGCCATCTAACAAGCCACCTGCAAGAATCTTTGCGCCTTTTTTCTCAGCTTTATCAAGCCATTTTTTTAATCGAACTGCTTCTTTTTCCTTAATCATTGGGCCCACCATAGTGGTTGTCAGACCTGGATCTCCAGCTTTGAGTTTTTTGACTTTAGCCACTAAGTTTTCCTTTAGCTCCGTATAGAGATCAGCATGTACCAATATGCGTTGTACACTAATACATACTTGTCCAGATTGACCATATGCTCCAGCAATCAGCCTGTCTATCAATGCCTCTGTGATCTCTGTATCTGGTTCAATCATCACGGCTGCGTTGCCACCCAACTCTAATGTGACCTTTTTACGCCCTGCACGAGCTTTCATATCCCAACCGACCTGATCCGATCCTGTGAAACTGAGCATTTTAAAACGATCATCCGTCACCAAAATATCAGCAGCACTCCGCTCACACGGTAAAATTGACCATGCGCCTTTTGGTAAATCAGTTTCAGCCAATATCTCAGCAATTTTTATCGCACTTATTGGTGTGAGACTGGCAGGTTTTAAAACAAATGGACATCCTGCTGCAATCGCAGGTGCAATTTTATGTGCCGTTAAGTTCAACGGAAAATTAAATGGGCTAATAAGCGAAATAGCGCCAATCGGTACATGACGCACCATCCCCTGATACGCTGCTGCAACTGGGGTCACAGCCAAGGGAATCACTCGACCAGTTTCCATTTGAGTGGTTGCATCCGCAGCTAATTGAAAGGTATTAATTAAACGTTCCACTTCCGCCGATGCTGCATTGCGGGGCTTTCCCCCTTCTGCAATCAAGATTTCAGTTAATACTTGTTTTTCTTCAGTGAAGCGTTTTACGCAGTGCAACAAAATTTTTTGTTTTTGATAAGGCTTCAGAGCGGCCATCTCTGCTTCTGCCTTTACTGCGGCTACGGTCGCCTTTTCAATGATTTTGTCATCTGCCAGTGCAACCCGCGCATATAGGTCATGATGAAACTTATGTTGAACCTCAAGCCATTGGCCTGTTTTTACGGGCTTACCTGCCACATAAAGTGGGTATTCAGCTGGTGTAGACATTTGTGTCGGCATAATTAATTCTTCCTTATTTAAATTTAGTCACTGTATTTCAAGATTTATTCTTATATCATGCGCTGAATCTGCCAAATAATCGGCTGTGATTCGGTAACAAATACCAATACAAAATATAGTTTTAGATATTTCAAGGATAGTTTTTCACAATGAAAATGCTTCAAAGTGCAATATGTGTCATGGGTTTAACATTGAGTGGTCTGGCACAGGCCGATTTTATTGGGGTCACAGGGGATATTAATTATTGGTCAGTAGATGGTGATGTAACTGAACACACCTCGGGTTCTTTATATTATGATGCTAATAGTGATCAACTTATTTTAGATCCTTACCTCAACAACACCACTAAATATAACATTAATCGTAACGGTGCTTTTCAGGCTTCTTTGGCGATTGAGCATCCTGTACCCATGATTCCCAACGTAAAACTCAAATATACAAAATTGGATCTGGATGCACAGGCAAATACGCTCTTTTTAGATCAAGCCAATGTTGACTTAGATCAAACGGATCTAATCTTATATTACGAAATTTTAGATAATGTCATCAGTGCTGATGTAGGTTTGGGTTTGCTTAAGTTAGATGGTCAAGTCAAACAATATCAGTTCAAATCGACGAATGATATTCTATATAAAACCAGTAAAGTCGATGGTTATAATCCGCTAGTGTATGCTCAAGTCGGTGGCAAACTTCCATTTACAGGTTTTCAAGCCAAAGCCGAAATGCTGTATAGCGATTATGATGAAGTCAAAATTACCGATTTTCAGGCAGAACTTCAATACAATATGATCCAGAATTTATTGGTTGATGTCGGTGCAAAAGTGGGCTACCGCATTTTAAATATTGACCTTGATGATGACAACGATAGTTTAAAAATGGAATTTAAAGGCCCATATGTTGGTCTGGAAGCACATTTTTAATCTTTTTTTTATTTAAAATGCTCTTAAACTATAAGAGCATTTTCTAACACTCTTAGCTTCTATGAAAGTTTTCTACTGTCACAACTGCCACCATCAGGTTTTTTTTAACAATACGCATTGTGAAAACTGCCATGCGCTCTTGGGTTATGAAGTCGAAAATAAAACCATGGGGACTTTCGAGCAGATCGACAAAAGTATTTGGAAAAGCCTGAATCCTAAAGACACATACAGCTTATATAAACCTTGTTATAACTATCAGCATCATCAAGTGTGTAACTGGATGATTCCAGTAGAAAGCGATCAAATTTATTGTGAGTCCTGTCGCCTAACTCATACCATTCCAGATTTATCCATACCGCAAAACACACTATATTGGCGCAGGCTGGAGCAGGCTAAACGTCGTTTCTTATATTTAACTCAACAGTTGAATATTTTTCCACGCCCAAAAAATAATGATGAAGATCGCTATGGCCTACGCTTTAACTTCCTCATGCCGAGCCCCGATCAACCTGTGATGACAGGACATCAATTGGGAACCATTACCCTCAATGCCAGTGAGGCGGATGTGGTTCATCGTGAAAAAACCCGTCTGGATATGCAGGAAAATTATCGAACGGTACTCGGTCATTTTCGTCATGAAAGTGGACATTACTACTTTGATATCATGACTCATCTTTATCCCGAGTGGTTAGATGAATTTCGACTCTATTTTGGTGATGAACGTGCCGATTATGCACAATCATTAGAAGAGTATTATCAAAAGGGTTCAGACGAACATTGGCAAGATTCATACATTAGCCGTTATGCAGGAGCACATCCTTGGGAGGACTGGGCTGAAACATGGGCACATTATTTACACATAATGGATACCCTAGACACTGCGTACCACACAGGGATGACCATAGAAGCGAATCACCAGATTGATCCAGACATGCATTTTAAAGAATCGCCAATCGGATCACTAGATTTTGAACATACCCTGACCAACTGGTTTGCCTTGAGTTATGTCCTGAATGGTTTAAATAGAAGTATGGGCTTACAGGATGCTTATCCATTTACGCTATCCAATGCTGTATTGGATAAATTGAGATTTATTCATCGTACACTCATGAAAACCGCGTTAAAACCCGAAATTCGCCAAACGAATCATGAACAACCGATATAGCTCATTGCGTATAAAACATATCGATTTTATTACTCAAGTCTCTATCAATTTAGCTTAGATTTTATCTCTATGAAACCAGCATGTTTGTTTGCCGATAACAATAAAAATTATAGAATCTAAACATCTGGTTAACTTGATGATAAGACTTTGAAAAACTGACCGAATGTCAGTTTTTATCTGCGGCTTACTTTGCATTTTTAATCAATACTATTTTTATGAATCAATTTTCATGTAAATAAATCCTACATAGTTATCTGATCTCAACAGATCAAATATCAAACTACAACAGGAGAATCACTCAGAATTGGCTAGGCTAAATTCTATATTCCAATAAATAGGATCTAATCTCATGGCAGGCAAAGCATTATTTATTACTTCTAATACGGGTATTGAACATGATGAACTCATAAAGCCTTTCGAGTTTTTACAATCAAAAGGAATAGAAGCTATTCATGCGGCGATTGAACAAAGTGAAGTACAAACGGTAAAACATGATAAAACACTGGGTCCAACTTATACCCCACTAACAAGTTTAGATAAAATAGATCCCGCTGATTACGATATTTTGGTAATACCAGGCGGCACGGTTAATGCCGATCAATTACGTATCGATGAAAATGCAAAACAAATTATTCAATACTTTACAGATCACGCAAAACCCATTGCAGCCATTTGTCATGCGCCTTGGGTACTGATTAATGCAGAACGCATTAAAGATAAAAACTTAACGTCTTATAAAAGCATCCGCTTAGACCTTGAAAATGCAGGAGCGAACTGGGTGGATGAAACTGTACATCGATGTAACACAGGAGGCTGGGTATTGATTAGCTCACGTAATCCCGATGATATTCCATACTTTAACCAAGCTATCGTTCAGGAATTAACAGTTACTTAAGCTTTTGATTTTCTATTTATTGCATCTATTTTATTTATAAAAGAAAGCACCCCCTCTGCATAAGCGGAGGGTGCCTTAGATTTAAAAGCTGGCGATGACTTACTCTCACATGGCTAACGCCACACTACCATCAGCGCGAAGAGGTTTCACTTCTGAGTTCGGGAAGGGATCAGGTGGTTCACTCTTGCTATTGTCGCCAGCAAACTGTTGTGGTGCTTTGGGGTCTTATTCACATTACTTAATAATGTATGCCTTACTTACGGACCAAAGAGTTATTAACGGATTGGAAATTGAGTCGGTATTGTAACTAGTTTATTGACTAAATCAAGTTTTCGTATCGAATTTATCTTGAATACAACAACTGTTTGGGTGTTGTATAGTCAAGCCTCACGAGCAATTAGTATTGGTCAGCTTCACATATCACTATGCTTCCACATCCAACCTATCAACGTCCTAGTCTTGAACGGCTCTTTAGGTGACATATAGTCACAGGGAAATCTTATCTTGAGGTAGGCTTCCCGCTTAGATGCTTTCAGCGGTTATCCCTTCCGAACATAGCTACCCGGCGATGCGACTGGCGTCACAACCGGTACACCAGAGGTTCGTCCACTCTGGTCCTCTCGTACTAGGAGCAGATCCTCTCAAATTTCCAGCGCCCACGGTAGATAGGGACCGAACTGTCTCACGACGTTCTAAACCCAGCTCGCGTACCTCTTTAAATGGCGAACAGCCATACCCTTGGGACCTGCTTCAGCCCCAGGATGAGATGAGCCGACATCGAGGTGCCAAACACCGCCGTCGATATGAACTCTTGGGCGGTATCAGCCTGTTATCCCCAGAGTACCTTTTATCCGTTGAGCGATGGCCCTTCCATACAGAACCACCGGATCACTAAGACCTACTTTCGTACCTGCTCGACGTGTCTGTCTCGCAGTCAAGCGCGCTTTTGCCTTTATACTCTACGACCGATTTCCGACCGGTCTGAGCGCACCTTCGTACTCCTCCGTTACTCTTTAGGAGGAGACCGCCCCAGTCAAACTACCCACCAGACATGGTCCTCGCCCCGGATTACGGGGCAGAGTTAGAACCTCAACATTACCAGGGTGGTATTTCAAGGATGGCTCCAATGCAACTGGCGTCACATCTTCATAGCCTCCCACCTATCCTACACAAGTAAGGTCAAAGTTCAATGTCAAGCTGCAGTAAAGGTTCACGGGGTCTTTCCGTCTAGCCGCGGGTACACTGCATCTTCACAGCGATTTCGATTTCACTGAGCCTCTGCTGGAGACAGCGCCGCCATCATTATGCCATTCGTGCAGGTCGGAACTTACCCGACAAGGAATTTCGCTACCTTAGGACCGTTATAGTTACGGCCGCCGTTTACTGGGGCTTCGATCAAGAGCTTCGCTTACGCTAACCCCATCAATTAACCTTCCAGCACCGGGCAGGCATCACACCCTATACGTCCACTTTCGTGTTTGCAGAGTGCTATGTTTTTAATAAACAGTTGCAGCGGCCTGGTTTCTGCGGCTGCCAAGCGCTCAGGGAGCAAGTCCCATCACCCTCAGCAGCGTACCTTCTCCCGAAGTTACGGTACCATTTTGCCTAGTTCCTTCAGCAGAGTTCTCTCAAGCGCCTTGGTCTACTCGACCTGACCACCTGTGTCGGTTTCGGGTACGATTCCTGTGTAACTGTAGCTTAGAGACTTTTCTTGGAAGTATGGTATCAGCCACTTCACTGTACAAGTACAGCTTGATATCGACTCTCAGCATAGAGCACCCCGGATTTGCCTAAGATGCATGCCTACTGTCTTCCACCTGGACTACCAACGCCAGGCTGACTTAACCTTCTCCGTCCTCTCATCGCATTACACAGAAGTATGGGAATATTAACCCATTTCCCATCGACTACGCCTTTCGGCCTCGCCTTAGGGGTCGACTCACCCAGCCCCGATTAACGTTGGACTGGAACCCTTGGTCTTTCGGCGAACGGGTTTTTCACCCGTTTTGTCGTTACTCACGTCAGCATTCGCACTTCTGATACCTCCAGCATACTTCTCAATACACCTTCTTCGGCTTACAGAACGCTCCCCTACCACGTAACTTAAAGTTACATCCGCAGCTTCGGCACATAGTTTTAGCCCCGTTACATCTTCCGCGCAGGCCGACTCGACTAGTGAGCTATTACGCTTTCTTTAAAGGGTGGCTGCTTCTAAGCCAACCTCCTAGCTGTCTATGCCTTCCCACATCGTTTCCCACTTAACTATGATTTTGGGGCCTTAGCTGGCGGTCTGGATTGTTTTCCTCTTGACTACGGACGTTAGCACCCGCAGTCTGTCTCCCGGATAGTACTCATAGGTATTCGGAGTTTGCATCGGTTTGGTAAGTCGGGATGACCCCCTAGCCGAAACAGTGCTCTACCCCCTATGGTATTCGTCCGAGGCGCTACCTAAATAGCTTTCGGGGAGAACCAGCTATCACCAGGCTTGATTAGCCTTTCACCCCTATCCACAAGTCATCCCCTGGCTTTTCAACGACAGTGGGTTCGGTCCTCCAGTTAGTGTTACCCAACCTTCAACCTGCTCATGGATAGATCGCCTGGTTTCGGGTCTATACCCAGCAACTAAACGCCCTATTAAGACTCGATTTCTCTACGGCTCCCCTATGCGGTTAACCTTGCTACTGAATATAAGTCGCTGACCCATTATACAAAAGGTACGCAGTCACCGAACAAGTCGGCTCCCACTGCTTGTATGCATGCGGTTTCAGGATCTATTTCACTCCCCTCACAGGGGTTCTTTTCGCCTTTCCCTCACGGTACTGGTTCACTATCGGTCAGTCAGGAGTATTTAGCCTTGGAGGATGGTCCCCCCATATTCAGACAAGGTTTCACGTGCCTCGCCCTACTCGTCATCATGATGTGTGCCCTTTCGTGTACGGGACTATCACCCTCTACGGTCGCACTTCCCAGAGCGTTCCGCTAAAACACACATCACTTAATGGGCTGATCCCCGTTCGCTCGCCGCTACTAAGGGAATCTCAATTGATTTCTTTTCCTAAGGGTACTGAGATGTTTCACTTCCCCTCGTTCGCTTCAATAACCTATGTATTCAGTTATTGATACCTACCTTATAGTAGGTGGGTTCCCCCATTCAGACATCTCCGGATCAATGGATATTTGCCGCCTCCCCGGAGCTTTTCGCAGGCTATCACGTCTTTCTTCGCCTCTGACTGCCAAGGCATCCACCACATGCACTTAATTACTTGACTATACAACCCCAAACAGTCGTTAATACCTACAAGTAGTATTACCAACATTACAGTTTGAAGTACTGTGCACTTAAGCACCATACAGCTTCAATCTAAATTCATATACCAAAACGCTTGATTCAGTTAATTTGCTAGTTCTCAATTAACTCTAAGATCAGAATGACTTCTTCTCTCTTTGTTATTGAGTGAACAATTTATTTCAGACTCAATTCTCAATCTGTTAATGAATTAATGTAACCTCGTCAGCTACATTAAACTGTGATTAATCACAGAG
>OGQD01000024.1_pt1 | contig 129662 bp, 105 predicted proteins | sample 1553091 | NCBI WGS metagenome assembly OGQD01 (sample SAMEA2580290, study PRJEB22360) | human gut metagenome | biome: human gut; feature: human-associated habitat; material: faeces | place: Denmark | collected 2008/2010
ATTACAGAAAAAAATGTCCAAGAACTTCACACAAAATTAAAAGAATATCTCACATGAATTTTATCAAAAAAATAATTTAATTAACCTAATAAATTAAGTCTAAATACAAAATTTAATAGAAAATTCACACTTCCTATTAATTATATTAAATTATAGGTAGGGATTAAAAATAAAAACTTAATAATATATATGATTTGAATCAAGTTTATTATTTTTAGTGTGATGTATTTATCATTATTTTAGTTATAGACTTTAGCCAAAATCAAAAAATCCTATAACTTACTTTACTGGCGGTAACAAATAATGAACAAAGTATACAGAGTCATATGGAACGCTTCTTTGGGAGCTTGGGTTGCGGTTTCTGAGTTAGCTAAATCCAAAGGCAAATCAAAAACTGTAAAAAAAATAGCAGGAAGTGTAGTGGTTGCAACTGCTGCGATTATTACAGTTTCAGCTCATTCACAGGATATCAATGAAGATTTAAATGTCACAGGTAAAATAACAGCTACCGGCACGATTACTGGTTCGGATGTGACTACCGATAGTGGCGCCTCTCTCAATGATTTGAATAGTAAAGTTAATAATACAACTACAGGTTTGGCCAGCAAAGCTTCGCAAACTGATTTAGATAATCTGACAACAACAGTAAATGGAAAAGCCTCTCAAACTGATTTTAATAACTTGAATAATCAAGTAAATAATGCAACCACAGGACTAGCTACTTAAGCTTCCAAGGCAGAAGTAACAGCTGCAAAGACGGAAGTTGTGCAAGGCAAAAATATTAATGTAACTTCAACTACTGGAAGTAATGGACAAACCGTTTATACCGTTAAAACTGCGGATGATGTAAATTTCAATACGCTCACCACCACAGGTAATACAAGCATTGGTGGAGCACTGACGGTAACAGGCAATGCCAACTTAAATAATGGTGCCAATTTAAATAATAAGAAAATCACTGGACTTGCCAATGGTACTGCTGATAGCGATGCGGTCAACTATGGTCAGATTAAAAATCTGGTGATTGGGAATAATTATGATGGTATTCAGTATTTTAGAACAAAATCAACCAAAGCTGATGCGAGTGCTTTAGGTGAGGACTCTACCGCAATTGGACCTTTAGCAACTGCAAATGGTGATAATTCAATAGCGGTTGGCAATACATCGCAAGCCAATGGTCTTGGTAGTATTAGCGTTGGTCAAAAATCGATTGCCTATCAGGAAAATAACGTCGCGATTGGTAAAGAATCTGCTGCCTTAGGAAAATACAGTACCGCCATTGGTGCAAGTACTGGTCAGCCTAGAACGCCAGTGTTAACTAACGATAGTAATAATAACAATCAACTCACTGCTATTGATGGAATTCCTGTGACAGCGACGGGTTCAACGCCAGATACCATTACCGAAATTAATGGTACTGCTGTAACACCTGATCAAAGAAATGCTTTTATTGCACTACTGAGTAGTGGTGCCAATCTGGCAGGTGGAGAAGCCAGTCTTGCACTCGGAACCTCGAATCTTGCAACTGGAAATTCCAGTGTCGCTCTGGGTTCAATGAATAGTTCAAGTGCGACTTCGAGTGTCGCTTTAGGTTCTAACAATAATGCAAATGGTAGTTCCAGTATTGCAATTGGGGATCGTAATAGTGCGTCAGCGAGTAATGCAGTAGCCATTGGGACTCAGGCTTCTTCCTCTCGCTCCAATACGATTGCAATTGGTAAAGGCGCAATTGCAGACACCAGTTCTGGGATTGCCATTGGTGAAAATGCAGGCGTAGGATCATCACAAGGTTCAACCACTGACCGTGTAGAACATATCGCGATTGGTAAAAATTCAGGACAGAATGTCGTTGGCAATCAAAACATTGCCATTGGCAGTGGTGCAGGTTCTGATTTATCTCCAGATAACAATTCTAGTTCGGATAGTAATATTGCTATAGGGATTGCAGCGGGAAGTGGCATTAGTGGCGATGATAATATTTCCATTGGACGCAATAGTAATACAAATGGAGGAGCCATTACACGTTCAGTGACACTAGGCTCAGAAACCAAAAGCTCTAGCCAGTCTGTTGTAGTTGGAAACTCGTCTAAAGTCACTTCGGGAACCGATGCAACCATTGTGGGATACAATGCTCAAGTCACGGGCACAGGCGGTATTGCACTCGGTGCCAATACCCAAGCAGCTGCCAATAACATTGCGTTGGGTATAAATAGTGATGCTAGTACTAATTCGACGACGAAAGCCTATTTAGTCTCTGATACGATTCCAGATGTTGCGACGGTTGGTTACAGTGTTGTTTCGGTTGGGAACGGAACAACGACTCGAAGAATTACCAATGTTGCGCCAGGGGGAAATCCAACAGACGCTGTGAATGTGAGCCAATTGACTCAATTACATAATGACGTTTCTTCTATATTGGGTTTGACAGGTTCCACCGATGGGAAATTTGGTGAAATTGATATTAATGGTAAAACTTACGGAAGTATTGTCGCGGCAATTGCTGCTAGTGGTGGCGGTGGCGGACCTTTACCTACTGATTATTATGTCACTTACACGAACTCAAGTCAGAATGAAATTAATCTAGGTCCGAATGGCGGAAAAGGAACAACCATCAACAATGTTGCGACAGCGACCAATGATGATCAAGCCGTTAATTTAGGACAGGTCAAAGCGCTTGCGAAAGATGCCACAGTCAAATATGTGTCCATCAATAGCACTGATGGAGCGAATAAGTTAAGTGACCAAGCGATTGCAAATAATTCAGTGGCTATTGGTCCAAGTACTGGGACTACGGCTGTTGCAGAAAATAGTATTGCCTTAGGTTCAAACGTTCGTACTGAGGCTTTAAATGGTATTGCAATTGGTAATAGTGGAACTCGAGCGAAAGGTGAAAGTTCGATTGCTATCGGTAAAGAAAATACTACGGCAGATATTAACAATATCGCTTTAGGAACTTTAGTCAGTACCAAAGGTATCGATAGTATTGGGATCGGTAAAAATGTTCAGACTGATGCGACGAGCAGTACAACAAATTACGCTATTGCCATTGGTAGTGATGCAGAAGTACAAAATTCAGACCAAGCGATCGTAATTGGTCGAAAGGCGATTGTAAGTCAGGACAATGGCGTTGCAATTGGTAATGAAGCATTAACTCAGGGTGAGCAAGGTATTTCTATCGGAAGACAAGCCACTTCATCCGCTGAAAATACCACAGCGATCGGGAATAAAGCATCATCATCGGGACAAAGTGCAAATGCAATAGGTGACAATGCAAAAGCTCAGGCAAAAGATGCAAATGCAATGGGTACAGCGGCAAATGCCTCTGCGCTCAATGCTCTGGCTTTAGGCACTGGAGCTTCTGCTTCATCAGAAAATAGTACCGCAATTGGTAATCAGGCTCGGGCTTCTGCAAGTGATGCAGTGGCACTGGGTAATGGTGCTGTTTCTCAAGCTCAACAGGCAATTGCCATTGGAAAAACAGCAACCGCATATGCAAAAAATGCAATTGCTACAGGTACAAATTCAAATGCTTATGCAGAAAATTCAATTGCATTAGGTAGTAATACAACGGTTAATAATAATCATACCAATGCTGTAGCCTTAGGAAGTAATTCGGTATCAGGTGATTATAACCAAACGACGAAAAGCACCATTAATGGTCGGGATTATAACTATGCAGGTTCTGGTGCAGGTTTATCTACTGTCAGTGTTGGAACAAAGGATAATGAAAGACAAATTATCAATGTTGCTGCTGGTCGTGTGACTGCTACAAGTACTGATGCTGTTAACGGTAGTCAACTCTTTGCAGTACAGGAAGAGGTACAAAAACCACTTAGCTTTGCTGGTGATAGTGGTACAAAAGTTAATCGTAAGTTGGGTGATCAGCTTAAAGTTACGGGTGGTGCAAGTGGTACATTAACCGAGGGTAATATTGGTGTGGTCGCCAATGGCTCCGATACTTTGCAGTTAAAACTGGCGAAAGATGTGAATTTAACCAATGCGGGTAGTTTAACGGTTGGAACTACTAAATTAACAGATGGAAAAGTGGAAATAAAAGATGCTTCCAATAATAGCAATGTGAGTACTTCGACCAATACTGTAATGACAGCAGGTGCGAGCAGTAATACGATCGATGCAAATAGCATTACATTAAAGAATGCTGCCAATAATGTCGTGCTTAGTGGCACAACGGGAACTTTAACTGGGTTAACCAATAAAACGCTAAGCGTGTCAGGATTCGCGACTCAAGGCCGCGCAGCGACTGAAGAGCAGTTAAAACTGGTGAATGATACAGCCAATAAAGGTTGGAACATCACGACCAATAAAGATACAGCCAACAAGTCTAATGTAGCGCCAGACGCAACAGTAGATTTCTCCAATAGTGATAAAAATATTACAGTCAGCCATTCAGGTACAAATGTTGATCTAAAACTGGCCGAAGTGGTGAATATTGGGGGGCAGCCTGGAGGCGCCACTATTAGTGTCAATGGTAAAAATGGAACCATTACTGGTTTAACCAATAAAACCTTTGATCCAAATAATTACACAACTGGACGGGCAGCTACGGAAGATCAACTTGCGACACCACTTACATTCGCAGGGGATAACGCGGGTGTAAATGTTCAACGTAAATTGGGTCAACAGCTCAGTATTGTTGGTGGTGAATCTGTCGCAACAAATTTAACCGATAATAATATTGGTGTCGTTGCAGATAGCACCAATAACAAACTGACGGTCAAACTTTCTAAAGACATCAAACTTAATAGTGTAAATGCTGCGGGTACTGTGATTGATAGCAAGGGATTAACGTTTGTTAATTCAAGTGGTGGGGCTATTCCAAATTCACCAAGTATCAGCGCGACAGGTATCAATGCGGGAACCAATAAGATTACCAATGTTGGCGCTGGAGCAATCACTGATACTTCAATGGATGCTGTAAATGGCAGTCAGATCAAAGGCATTATAGATAAAGGCTTTACCGTCAGTTCAAATGGAAATACAGCCGCTAAGGATACGATTGCCTTAGGTGAGAATGTTGATTTCAGTGCAACTGATACTAATATTAAAGTGACCAATACTGGAAATAATCAAATTACGTTTGGTCTGGAGCCTGTGATTAAAGTCGGGCCTGCGACTGGAGGAAGTCCTGTTACGATTAATGGTAACACCGGTCAAATTACAGGCTTAACCAATAAAACCACGACAAGTTCGGACTTTGCAACCGTAGGTCGTGCAGCGACAGAAGAACAATTAAAGACGATCCAGACAGGTTTAACTGATTCAGGTTTTGGTCTTAAGGCGGCGGATAGTAATACGGTTAATAAAAAGTTAGGCGAAACCATTGATATTGTAGGTGCCGATAGCAATATCACCACCAAAGTCGTGAATGGTCAGGTTGCCGTTGAGCTTTCCAAAAATATAGATTTGAGCAAAGCGGGTAGTTTAACGGTTGGTAACACTAAAGTGACTGACGGCAAGGTTGAACTAAAAGATGGTGCAAAATCAAATAGCAGTACGGTAGATGGTACCGTGGTGTCTGATGGAACAAATACGACCACCGTAGGTGCATCACAAATTACGGTTGGGGCTGGATCAAACTCAGTTATTATTAATGGGGCCACAGGTCGAGTTAGCGGGTTAACCAATACCACATGGGATCCGAATGCAACCTATAACCAGAAGCAAGCGGCCACAGAAGAGCAGCTTAAATCGGTTAGTGACGTTGCTCAAAATGCCAATAAAGGCTGGAAATTCACTTCAACAAACAAAGGCGGAGTCGCATCAGCTGCGCAGAAGATTGCACCAGATGATACCTTGGACTTTAATAATACAGACGGTAACATCAAATTAGCTGCTACAGCGAATAATCTGACTGTAAATCTAAATCCTGATGTGAATTTGACTTCAACAGGAAGTTTAACAGTTGGATCTTCTAGCATAAAAAATAATGAAGTCAAAGTGGGCTCTAATACCTTGACTGACAACGGATTGACAGTGGGTTCGACCAATGTGACCTCTGGCAATGTTACAGGCTTAACCAACAAAACCACGACAGGTTCGGACTTTGCAACAGTAGGTCGTGCAGCGACAGAAGAACAATTAAAGACGATCCAGACAGGTTTAACTGATTCAGGTTTTGGTCTTAAGGCGGCGGATAGTAATACGGTTAATAAAAAGTTAGGCGAAACCATTGATATTGTAGGTGCCGATAGCAATATCACCACCAAAGTCGTGAATGGTCAGGTTGCCGTTGAGCTTTCCAAAAATATAGATTTGAGCAAAACGGGTAGTTTAACGGTTGGTAACACTAAAGTGACTGACGGTAAGATTGAACTAAAAGATGGCGCAAAATCAAATAGCAGTACGGTAGATGGTACCGTGGTGTCTGATGGCACAAATACTGCCACCGTAGGTGCATCACAAATTACGATTGGGGCTGGATCAAACCCAGTTATTATTAATGGAGCTACAGGTCGTGTTAGTGGATTAACCAATACCGCATGGGATCCGAATGCAACCTATAACCAAAAGCAAGCGGCTACAGAAGAGCAGCTTAAATCGGTCAGTGATGTTGCTCAAAATGCCAATAAAGGCTGGAATGTTAAATCGGATTCAACTTTAGCATCTACTCAAGTTAAACCAGAAGATACTGTCGATATAGGTCTCGCGAATGACGAAAAGAATCTTAAGGTTGCAGCGACTAATAGTAATGGAACCACGACCATTGACTTTAGTCTGAGTAAAGATTTGCTGCTAGATAGTGTGAATGCTGGTGGAACAGTTATTGATAAGAGCGGTCTAAGATTTGTTGACCCTATTACAGGTTTACCTTTGTCTAATACCCCATCGATCTCTTTAGGTGGAATTAATGCGGGTAACCAAATTATTAGCAATGTGGCCCCAGGTAAAAATGGAACAGATGCAGTCAATGTGAATCAGTTAAATGATGTGAAGGCGATTGCAGAAGAAGGGTGGGTGTTTACTACAGCTACATCAGGTAAGGGGCAAACTGTAAATTCATCACTTCAAACGATTAAGCCGAATCAAAGATTTACCATGATTTCTGGTGATAACGTGGAGCTTATTCAAAATGGCGACAAGGTGACTATTACCACCACACCAGAAGTGAATTTTGATAAAGTAACGGTCGGCAATGTGGTCATTGATAAAACCACCAATAAAATTACGGGTGTAGAAGCGGGAACCGTCGCAGCAAATTCAAAAGATGTGGTAAATGGCAGTCAGCTTCACGATCTGGGTAGTGGTGTTCAAAATATTATTGGTGGCAATACCACTTATGATCCTAATACTGGGACATATACCAATAATAATATTGGGGATACTGGACAAAATAACATCAATGATGCGATCAAATCGATCAATGACACCGCCCAAAATGCCAATAAAGGTTGGACAGTTTCCACCAATGGTCAAAATGCAAGTCAGGTAAAACCAACGGATACTGTGGATTTTGCCAATAAAGACGGCAATATCAAAGTCAATAACACAGGCAATAACATTACGGTTGACTTGGCGAAAGATATTCAAGTTGATAGTGTTACGGCTGGTGATACAACGGTGAATAACAATGGTTTAACCATCAATGGCGGGCCAAGTGTAACCAAAAATGGTATCGATGCAGCTGGTAATAAAGTCACTGGTGTTGCAGAAGGCAGCATTGCTCAAGGCAGTAAAGATGCAGTCAATGGTAGCCAGATTCATGACATTATCGGTGATGGTGCATTTCAGGGAGGCGATGGCAATACCATTACCAATATTGGAGGCACGGGTGCAACCAACATTAATGATGCGATTGGATCAATCAATCAAAAAGCAGGTCAACATAGCACTGTTGAAGCAGGTCAAAATATTACGGTTAAAGAAAGTACCAATAGTAATGGCGGTAAAGAATACACCGTTGCGACCGCAGATGATGTGAAATTTAACTCGGTCACCTCAAATACAGTGACTGCAAATAATGTGAAAGTCGGCGATGTAAATATTGACCAAAATGGTATCAATGCAGGCAATCATAAAATCACAAATGTGGCACCGGGTGAAATTTCCAGCACATCCAAAGATGCTGTCAATGGTTCGCAATTAAATACCTCGAATCAATATATCGTGAACTCGCTGGGTGGTGGTGCCAAGTATGAAAATGGTCAATTTACTGGCCCTACCTACAATGTGAATAACGGAAGTTATAACAATGTCGGAGATGCTTTGGGTGCATTAAATCAGGCAGATATCAATCTTGGAAATCGAATTACCAATCTTGGAGATCGTTTGGAACAAGTGTTCTATAACGTAAATGGCCGTATTGATGATGTTGAGAAAAAAGCCAATGCAGGTATTGCTTCTGCGATGGCACTGGAAGGAGCGCCTTTTGTTGCGGGTAAATTTACCTATGCTGTAGGCGCTGCTTATCATGGTGGAGAAAATGCAGTCGGTGCGACCTTGCGTAAAACTGCGGATAATGGTCGCTGGTCAATTACAGGCGGTGTTGCGGCAGCGTCGCAGGGAGATCCAAGTGTCCGTGTGGGTATCAGTGGTGTGATTGATTAATTTCATGAATGCTCAACAGGAGATGGATGGGCCATCTCCTTTCACAAAAATATTAAAGAGAACAAAAGCTATGCAAATCAAAAAAACTTTTATGTTCGCTGCAATGTTGGGCTTTATGATGTCTGCAACAGCAGCTGAACCGACGGCAACGACAGAACAAATTACTTTCCCTGACATCAGTAAAAGCTATCTTAAACAGGTATTGCGTTATGAAGTGGCTGATGTAGCGCGTTTAGATACTGGATTAAATAAAGACCAGATCAGGCATCTATTAGGTAATCCACAATTTAATGAAGGAATTTTTGGTGCAAAAGTCTGGAATTACGTGTTGGATATTCGTGTACCGAACAGTAATGATTATAAACGTTGCCAGCTTCGCATTGATTTTGACAAGAACAATAAGGCTGAGCGATTATCTTGGAAAGGTCAGGATTGTGAAGCTTTAATACATCCTAGCAATCCAGTACCAACTTTAACCCCAACTCCAGTACCTGTTGCTCCGGCACCCGTTCGATCAAAAGATATCCTATTCGCTTTTGATCGCTCAGATGTTGCAGGAATTACAACTGGAGTAGATTCGGTCAAAGAAATTGCAGAACAAATTAATCATTCACAAGATCATCGTCCTGTGATTGTTGCGGGTTATACCGACCGATTAGGGTCTTATGCATATAACCAAAAACTTTCTGCAAAACGCGCACAAACGGTAGCGACATTGTTGACTCAATATGGCATTGATTCTAATCGTATAAAGATAGAAGCGAAAAATCAGACCACTGCCTATCAACAATGTGGGACAAACTCAGAGAAGTCTCAATTGGTCGAATGTTTAGAACCCAATCGCCGTGTCAATGTAAATTGGTAAGTCAATCAAATTGATAAAGAAGTACGCTTGAGGCGTACTTTTTTTACGACTTATTTGATAACACTTTTGGATGCATCACTAAACGATAATAAGCAATGAATAAGAAAATCCCTGCGGCACAGCTCAAAAAGATCAATTTAGGTAATACAAAATAAGTTTGGGTACCCATTTGGTTGAGTTGTATAAATAATTGCACAGCATGCGTGGAAGGCAAAAGCCAAGTAAAACCCTGTATCCATAACGGCATTGCTTGAATAGGCCAGGCAATGCCTGTTAATAAAAATAAGGGAATAGAGGTCGAAACCAGAAAAAGTCCAGCTCGTTCAGACATATCCAAGAGCGAACCAAAAAGTAGACCTAATCCAGTGACACAACTGACGAAAATGGGTACAGCCAACAGCATTCCACAGAAGTTTCCGCCACGTGGATAGTCATTAACCCAAAAAATGAAGCCGAATAAATAAAAACAACCTAAGCAACCTATGGTAAAAAAGCAGGCAAAAATTCCCCAAAATTCACTTGCTTTCGGACGCCAGTTTTTTTCTCGAAAACCGCCAATCAACATGCCCAAACCTAAAACAATGGTTTGATGAATAATCACAGGGGCGACCGCAGGGAAAATATAACTTCCATAACCTGATAAGGTATTAAACAAAGGGATTTGGTGGATTGAAAGTTCGGGTTTGAAATGTGAAACTTTTCCAAAGCGTTCTGCTTGTTCACGAATCGCATTTTCAATCGCAGTGGCTAAGCCTAATCCTATATCTTTGGTTTTTAAAAAGTAGGCAGTACTGATATAAAGCCCAATCCCTCCAACTTCGCCGCGTTGAATACTGTTAGACAAATTGTTGGGTAAATACAAGATGCCATCGGCTTTTTGGTTACGCACCATTTGTTCGGCTTCAAGAAAATTACCAGTAACTGCTTTAATCTTCACATCTGGACTATTGGCAACTTGAGTAATGATCGTTGAAGTAACGACGCTCTGTTCTTCATCTACAATGACGATAGGAAGGGATTCAGCGTGTTCTGCCTTATAAGCCGTTGGATAAAAGATACTATAAAAAAAAACTGATAAAATGACGGTGGTCAAAATAGATGAATTTTTAAAAATATTTTTAAATGTTTCAAGATAATAGTGAAAGAAATTATGCATTGCTTTGCTCCTTCACTAACTTTTTCATGAGTAACACACTCAGCGCAAAATAAAATAGACAATAGCCCAGTAAGATGAGAAAAGGCCAAACTGAAATTGAGAGATCACTCCCTACGACCCATTGCTCTGTTTGTAAACGTGCATAAGGGGTATAAGGAATGATCATTGACCAAAACTGAGTAAAAATGGGAGCATTATTTAATGGTAATGTGACACCCGCAAAGCTTAACGATGAGCCTCCATAAACTGCAATAAATCCAAAAGTTCGTCCTAAATTTTTACTGGCAAGCACTACCGTTGAACTAATAAAGGCATAGGCAAAATACAGTAAAATTTGTCCTGCCAGTATCATCACTAAGCTTCCTGCAACAAACCAACCTCTAATTTCGATCAACCAAAACATCCACGCCCAAGTCCAGAAAGTGTAAATCACCACATAGACCAATATTTTTGCAAAAAGTGCTTGGATATAATCATCTTGGTTTGCCCAGTCTGGTACAGTTTCTCTTTTTAATTCCTGTCCAATCGCAAATGCCACACAGCAACATAGTAATAAATGTAAAATAGCAGGAATAACAAAAGGTTCTAAGTAAAATTCATAACTTAAATTTGGATTATATAAAGTTGAAATTTTAACGTTGGGTGTTGGCATACTGAGGTAAGGCAGCACATTTCCCAGATAACTTTCTCCAGCAAAATCGGCCATGCCATTCAAAACAGACAAAAGCATGGCCGATGAAACCGTATTTCCCACACTAAAAAATGACTGATTAAACACAATACTAATTTGGGCATCCTGCGCATTGACCAAACGTTGTTCTGCGCCCGCAGGGATATGGACATAACCCCAGATTTTGGTTTGGTTGAGTAAATTCTCAACTTCAGTCTGGTTTTGAGTTTGGTATTTTACATCGAGGGTATGATTGAGGGATAAATCACGGCTAATGTTACGACTGAGTTCACTCTGATCCTGATCGATGACGGCAATCGGTAGATGGTCAGGTTTGCCCGTATAAAACATGCTACCAAATAACAAAATGATAAATAGTGGGGCAATCACCACCATGGCCAGATCCCACTTATTGTGGAGGAGATAGCGTAGCTCTCGTAACATACTGGCAAGCATGTTTATTTTGCCTCAGTCACTTTAAAGACCACACTCATTCCTACCTTTAAATCTGGTATGGCATGTTCTGGGACTAAATGTAGTTTAAAACTACGAATGTCATACCCACCTGTTTGGCGCGTGGTTTTAATCGTGGCGAATTCACCTTCCGCATCAATATTTTTAATTTTAAACTCGACTTTTTGATTGAGTGCAGGAATATAACCTTCTAGAGTTTTGGCTTTATACACCGAGCGATATTGATCTTCACGCACATTTAAACTCACCCAAAGTTCATCATCTTCCAAAATACTAACCACGGGTACAGCGGTCGCGACCAGCTCGGATGGTTTGCCGTAAGTTTTAGAAATGGTTCCATTGACAGGGGAATACAGTTTGGTTTCGCCTTCTAGTGCGTTAGCTTCCGCTAATGCAGCCTGAGCAATTTCAACCTGCGCATCCGCCATTGATTTTTGTTCAGGGGTGCTGCCGCGTTTGGCTCGGGCATATTGTTGATAAGTTGCTTCGCTGAGTGCTTTGGCAGATTGTTGGGCGGCATACATTTCATCACGACGTTGCCGTGAAATTACACCTTCTTGATAGAGCACGGCCCCACGTTGATAGGTTTTAGTGGCCAGTTCTGCCTGTGCCTGTACACTTTTCCAATTGGCATACAACGTCTCAATGTTTTCTTGCTGTGAACCACGTTCAGCCGTGGATTGCAGCGCTTGTGCAGATTGTAAGGCAGCCAGAGCCTGCTGTTTCTTTGCCTGAATTTCAGGACTAGTTAACAACACCAGTTCCTGTCCTTTTTTTACTTTTTGCCCTTCAGAGACATAAACCTGTTCGATCCTACTAGGCACTTTGGTACTGATATGTAAGGTTTCAGCTTCTACTCGACCTTGCACTTGTACTTGTTTGGGTTGGTAGGCTTTCCATAATCCATAAGCAATCAGCCCCAGTAGTAATAACACCACAATTGCAACGATGACTTTCAAGAGTCCTTTGTTTTTAGGTTTTTCAGGCTTACTTTGCTGTTGTTCCGTGTGATTTTGCTCGGTCTGATCAGGTTTTGCTTCTGTATGCTCTGGGTTAGAAGAGGAATCTGGATGTTGAGCGTCAGATGGTGGTTGATCTTGATTCATCATGTCCTCTCCTTTAATGAATGAAATCGGTATTTGGTTGGTTTACATAGGCTTTAAAGTTTGAAATCGATCCGTGACTTTGTAATAAAGTCGCCAATGATAAAATATATTTATAGGCATTGAGCGCTATTTCGCTATCTAAAGCATTTAAGGCATTTTGAGCATCAATCACTTGTGTTGCAGTACCCATATCTTCTTTAAAGGACAGCTCTTGAATGCGTAAATTTTCCTGTGCCGCTTTTTGATTTTGTAAAAGTAAGCTATGGGTCTGTTGTGCTGAATGAAGTTCGCTGTAAGATTTATTCAGCACATTTTCAATTTCTTGTTTGGTACGTGCCGTAAGTAATTCTGTGGCATAGCGTTTAAGTTCGGCAGAATGGATACTTTTACTTTTATCAATGCCTGAAAATAAGTTATAGCGAGCTGCAATTCCAACGATCCAGTTTTCTTTATCATCGAGGCTATATTCACCAAAAGCAAATAAATTTGGTTTTTTGGCAGCTTGCTGGGCTCGAACATTTTCATTGGCAATTTGAGTATCCATTTGCATTTTGCGCACCAGACTGGACTGTTCTGGATAGGTGGCCATCAAATTGTCTAATGACTGAGTTTGGGCCTTGTTAACAAATAACGGCGTAGTAAGTTGATTCACTTGATTGGTTCTGAGCAGATTATTGAGTTGAAACTGACTACTTTGTAAATTTGCCTGTGCATTTTGCAATAAACGCTGCGCATTGTTCCTTGCCACTTCAAACTGCATGCGCTGTCCTTTACTTAAAAATCCCTGTTTTTCAAGTTTGAGAGCATTCTCCAAATGGCGTTGCATGGCATTAAAATTAAATTGACTAGATTTCAGCAATTGCTGTTGTAATTGCACATTGAAGTAAGCCTGAATCATTTCAAAGCGTTGTACGTCTTGTTGTTGTTCGGTATTAAGTTCAGAACGTTGTGATTGGATTGCTGCAATTTGTTTGGTTGATTTGAGTAAACCGCCTGTATAAAGCGGCATGACCATCGAGATAGATGATCTGATTTGTTCATCTTGTAAGGTTAAATTGGCGTAATTAGGAACCATGTTGACGCCATCATGAATAACACCACTGACTCCATTTTCAATATCACCAATGATATTAGGAGGAATCACATTTTCCCATTCATTCAACTGGTTATCGAGTTTCTCATTCAGCGCATTTTCAATGCCCTGTTTAAATGAGTTTAATGGCACATCTACTTCGCTGTGAAATTTATAGGCGCGAACATTCAAATCAATCCGTGGTAGCCCCAAACCTTTTACAGCTTCGGCATCCAATTTTGCAGAACTTTGCAGGGCTTGATTGGCCTGAGAGGTGTACGAGTTTTCAAGCACTTGCTGTTCAGCTTGTGCATAGCTATAACTTTGGGCTTGTACTTGAGCGCACAAGCCTGTAAAACCTAATCCAACCGCCATGATCTTGAATAAAGTCTGCGTCAAGAAGGTTGGTTTTGTTGTATAAACCTGACGTCTAAATTTCATAGAAAACAACTTTTAATATTTTCAGCTAGTGTAATCGATTATTTATAAAACTAAGTTATTGAATTGTTTACAATACATTTGTATAACAGGCTTAAACCGCTGATCAAGTCCAAATCAAACCCTAATCTTGATCAAGCAGGAGACTGTCAGTTTAATATTAGCCTAAATTAAGATTTTGAATAGACTAAATCAAGAGACTTAGCAGTTCATATTGAAATATTTATGGGTTCAATTACTGCACGAAACTTCAAGATATGGTTAAATGCCACATTCAGTTTTGTTTCACTCTAACAAAGGAAAAATCATGCGCGCGTACAATTTCTGTGCTGGTCCTGCTGCATTACCCACTGCCGTTTTAGAAAAAGCTCAAGCTGAGTTATTGGACTGGCACGGTAAGGGCCTTTCCATCATGGAAATGAGTCATCGCAGTAAAGATTATGTCGCGGTTGCGGAAAAAGCTGAAGCGGACTTGCGTAAATTGATGAATATTCCTGAAAATTATCAGGTTTTATTTTTACAGGGCGGGGCATCACTTCAATTTTCAGCGATTCCACTCAATCTTTTGGGTAAAAACCCTAAAGCGGACTATATTCATACTGGGATTTGGTCAGAAAAAGCCTTAAAAGAAGCACAGCGTTATGGCGAGATTAATATCGTAGAAGCGGGTACAACGCTCAATGGCAAACTGGCGATTAAAGACCAAAGCGAATGGAATTTATCTCAAGATGCTGCCTATGTACATTATGCTGATAATGAAACCATTGGCGGTTTACAGTTCGCAGGTGTTCCAGAGGTGAATGCACCTTTGGTGTCTGATTTGTCTTCAAGTATTTTGTCTGCGCCAATTGATGTATCCAAGTTCGGTTTGATTTACGCGGGTGCGCAAAAAAATATTGGTCCAGCGGGTTTAACGATCGTCATTGTTCGGGATGATTTATTGGATCAATCTCGTTCAGAGATTCCTAGTATTTTGAAATATTCTGCACAAGCAAAAAATGATTCAATGGTGAATACGCCTGCGACTTATTCATGGTATTTGTCTGGTTTGGTTTTTGATTGGTTACTCGAACAGGGTGGGATAGAGGCTATTCATCAGGTGAATCTGGAAAAAGCCAAATTGCTTTATGGTTATATCGATGCCAGCGACTTTTATAATAACCCGATAGCTGAAGCGAATCGTTCAATTATGAATGTGCCATTTACTCTGGCAGACGAAGCTCTGGAAAAACTGTTTTTGAAAGAAGCTGAAGAAAATCATTTGTTAAATCTGGCGGGACACCGCTCAGTCGGTGGGATGCGTGCGAGTATTTATAATGCTGTTCCGCTTGAAGGTGTACAAGCTTTGGTGAACTTTATGGATGACTTTGCTCGACGCAATGGTTAATTGAGCAAAAAAATAAAGCCCTCAAAATGTGAGGGCTTTATTTTGCATATTTGATATATCAAAAAACCAATAAAATTAGGCAGCTAATAAGCCAAAATGGTAAAAAATCATGGCTGCGAGAAACATTCCAAGAATAAAAAAGCAAAAGGCGCCTTTGTCCAACTTAATTCGTTGACCACTAAATTGGATGAGACTATAGCTTTGTTGTTCTCGAATAATTTTCATTAATGAGCCTAATAATTAAATTATTGTGAAAATATATTAATTATTCGTAGTTTTAGCATAAATATTCGCCTGAATCCAGAGGTTGCCGCGAATATACTGCCCAATTTCAAAGTTTTTATACAAATGTTGTTTTGTTGCAATACGAATTAATGTTGCAGGCAGATTATCTTCTAAAACTAAAGTGACATCATAAAGGGTATATTCCTCATTCATAAACGTCATGGAAGTTTTACCTACAATATTACCCTGAAACCACGCTTCATCTTCCTGACCCATTGTTTCGCCATATAAATAGGCCACCATTTTAGAAAAATCAACAGTGACAGGTTCTTTATCTTCAGGGGTTTTCGGCTCCCATGCATTAATCAGTTCCTGTAAATTTTCAGGTGCCACGCCATTATGTTCAGCTAAAATATCATTTAATGCTCGATGATGTTTAATTGAGGCTGGATCATCCACAATAATCGTTTCATTATCCGCTACCTGTTCTAACTCATAGGCCCAAGCATTGAGTTGAACCTGATAATTTTGATCTTTTTGATAATGGCCATGATTGACAGCATATAAATTATCAAAGGCATAAATAATCGTGTTTGCATTTACTTTTAGTCGTAATACTGCTTGAGTCGCAGAATCCGAAGTAATAATTCGATCAATGGTCGCATTAAATTTATACGGACTTTCAAATGTAGGAAATGCAGTTTTTAATGCTTTTGGTTTATTATTTTCAACTGCAATAATCTGATTCAGTTGAATAGGAGACTTTGCAGGGCCTTGAATGAGCCAAAAAGCCTGATCTATTTCTTCTTCACATTCACAAATCCCCATCGGCATAACAGGGCTATCTAAAGCCAAGCCCAACCATTTTGGGACATCTTGCTCAGGCTGGGTAGAAAGAAGTGTCCAGTGCTGCGCATGACTGCCAAAATTATTTTCTTCAATGTGAATGATTTCAGGGCTGTTTTGATTTTTCATATTGGCTGTGAATCGAAAATGGATAACTTGATATATTAAATCGAGCATATCTTGGTTTTTTCAAGTCTAGCACTGTAATTATGTAAAAAAATCATCAGGATTTTTCACCTGAATAAATATCCATGCGCAAAACTGAATCTGTTAAAATATTGCTTATTTTCGTCCAAGAGACATGCAGTTGTTAGCATTCAAGTTATGGGTAGATGCAGATGCATTGCCTAAAATTCTGCGTGAAGTGATTTTACGGGCATCTGATCGTTATCAACTCGAAGTGACCTTCGTCGCCAATCAAAATGTCGGGATTACACCATCAGTTCGAATTAAATCCATTCAAGTCATGAGTGGTGCAGATCAGGCAGATCAAGAAATTGTGGAGCGGATGCAAGAAAATGACATTGTCATTACGCAAGATATTCCGCTTGCAGCGCAAGTGATTGAAAAAGGCGGCGTTGCGATTCATCCGCGTGGTGAGGTTTATACCACAGCAAATGTTAAGGCGCGTCTACATCTTCGTGATTTTATGGATACCTTGCGCGGCGCAGGTGTACAAACAGGTGGGCCACCGCCAATATCTGAACGGGATAAACGAGAGTTTTCGAGTGCTTTGGATCAAACCATTTTGAAACAAAAGCGTAAAACAGCATGAGAATCCAGAATGATATCTAAACGTAACATTGTCATAACCTATGTTGTGTTGGTGTTTATCTGGGCCACTACGCCTCTTGCGATTGTGTGGAGCGTTTCGGATCTCTATATTTTGTGGGCAATGGCGTTACGTTTTTTTATTGCTTTACCCATTGCTGCGATTTTATTGTTTTTTCTCAAAGTTAAATTTCCTACCGACAAAGTTGCACTACAGAGTTATGTGGCGGGTTCTTTTAGTCTGATTGGTTCGCAGATTTTTACCTATATCGCAACACAATATTTAAGTTCGGGAATTATCGCGTTAATGTTTGGTCTAGCGCCGATTATTGCAGGACTAATGGCGCATTTTGCTTTGAATCAACATCTGAATCGATTGCAATGGCTAGGAATGTTTGTGGCGATTTCTGGGCTTGCACTGATTTGTTTTGCTGGATCTGAGCAGAATATTCAGCCCATTGGGATTGGTTTAATGCTGATCAGTGTATTTATGTATTGTCTATCCATTTTTTGGGTCAAGAAAGTCAATGCAAATGTACAACCGATGGCACAGGCAACAGGGTCGATTTTAGTCTCAGCTTTAGGAGCAATTTGTTTGATGCCGTGGATTTGGCAATATGCACCCACACATCTACCTGAAGCTAAATCGTTATTGGCCTTAATTTATACCGTGATTATGGCATCGTTGATCGCGATGTTTTGTTATTTTAAATTGGTACGCAATATCAAAGCGACGACTTTATCACTCACCAATGTCATGACACCACTTTTGGCCATGTTGGTTGGTGTTTTGGTCAATCACGAAAAACTATCCATGTTTGGGGTGATAGGCGCGGCGATTATTTTAATTGGGTTATTTCTATATTTTTATAAAGATTTACAAGCCAGTCGTAGATTACAAATGCACTTAAAACAGCAAAATTCCAAGCAATCATTTGAAAACGAATAACCTTTATAAAGATTTAGTTAGTCGTTTAATATTTGTTCCGCAATACATTCTGCTAGCTTCACTCGATCGTGTGGATGCAAGGTAATAAAATAAACCCCTGTTTTAAATTTATGATCATCTTCAGGAATGCTATATACCACTTGAGCCGTTACCGCAATATGAAAATAATTGTCAGGATGACTAAGGGTGATATGAATATAAGTGCCTTCATTTAATGACTCAGATGCATAAAAACTGAGTCCAGTTTCAGAGACATTGACTTGTTCAGTACTCGGTAAGATGGATTGAACGATAGAGTCGTACAGAGAACCCGTAATTAAATTCAATTTTTGATTAAATAAAGATAAGATACGAGCAATTTGTTGATCTTTTTGATTTAATTGTTCTAATTCGTAGCTAAACGCATGATCAATTTGATCTAATTCTGCAAGTAGTAGAAAATAGCGCGGCAAAACAAAACTTGGATCGTAAGGATCGTTAAGCGCAACTGCATCAGAAATAATCTGATAGTTGATTCTTAACGCAGCATCTATACGAGACATGACACGGCGTTCAGTTATACCACTCGAATGCTGTGAATTTTCCATAATGAAATTACCTCGGATTAGATGGTATGTTTAAACCAATCTCGTTATATATCGGGTTGAGATATACTCGCGCACGGCGTAGTAATCACTTTATTTCTTTTATTGCATTGGTTTCCATGATTGGTCTCACCTTGGGTGTTGCCGTACTCATCACCGTGCTATCGGTCATGAATGGTTTTGACCGTGAGTTGAAAAACCGTGTCTTAGGCATGATACCTCAAGCTACTGTTTCTTCAACACAAATTTTAACAGATTGGCCAGAACTTGCAAAAAAAATTGAAAGTCATCCACATGTCACGGGTGTTGCCCCTTTTACCCAGTTACAAGGCATGTTGACTGCACATGGTCAGGTGGCAGGCATTATGGTGACTGGGATCGAGCCCAAATACGAAACCAAGGTTTCTATTATCCAAAATCATATGGTTGCAGGAAATATTAATAGTCTGCAAAAAGGTGAGTTTGGCATAGTATTGGGTAAACAAATGGCAGATGGATTGGGGCTGGGTCTTCATGATAATGTGACCTTAGTTCTTCCCGAAGCAACGCCATCGCCAGCAGGTGTTGTTCCGCGCTTTAAGCGTTTTAAAGTGGTGGGAATTTTTAGCATTGGTGCAGAAGTCGATTCGATGATTGGCTATATCGCCCTAAATGATGCTTCAACGCTGTTACGTTTGCCCGATGGTGCACAAGGTATCCGACTAAAATTAGACAATATCTTTCAGGCACCTCAAGTCGCAAATGACATTGTGAAAACCTTGCCACCGAACTTTTATGCATCTGACTGGACCTATACCCACGGTAACTTATTCAGTGCGATTCAGATGGAAAAGGCGATGGTGAGTTTGCTACTGTTCTTAATTGTGTTGGTAGCGGCATTTAATATCGTATCCTCTTTAGTGATGGTCGTGACCGACAAAAAATCAGATATTGCCATTTTGCGAACCTTGGGTGCTTCTCCAGCGACCATTACCAAAATTTTTATGGTACAAGGCACGGTGATTGGTGTGATTGGGACCGTTGCAGGTGCGATTTTGGGCATTATACTGGCGACCAGTATCAGTAATGTGATCGACTGGCTCAATACTGCTTTTGGCTGGCATTTGTTTGACGCTTACTTTATTAACTATTTACCGTCGTATTTAAGATGGCAAGATGTGGTGTTGATTGTTTCTGTGTCTTTAATCTTAAGCTTTTTAGCGACCATTTATCCAGCTTTGCGTGCTGCAAAAATTCAGCCTGCGGAGGCTTTACGTTATGAGTAAAATCGTTCTGGAAGCCAAAGATATTTATAAAAGTTTTACCGATGGTAAATCCAAGGTCGACGTGATTAAAGGTCTATCTTTACAGGTGAACGCGGGTGATTTTGTTTCAATCGTGGGAGCAAGTGGTTCTGGTAAAAGTACTTTACTGCATGTATTGGGCGGACTGGATCAGCCAACGCAAGGTCAAGTATTTTTAAATGGTCAGCGCTTTGACACTTTAGGTGAAGCGGAGCGCGGTTTTAAGCGTAATGAATATTTAGGCTTCGTTTATCAGTTTCATCATTTGTTACCTGAGTTTACGGCACTCGAAAATGTAGCAATGCCGCTTATGCTGCGTAGTAATAGCAACTTTAAAGAGGTGAAACAACGTGCAGAGTATTTGCTAGAACGAGTTGGATTATCACATCGTTTGGAACATAAACCTGGTGAGTTATCGGGGGGTGAAAGACAACGTGTGGCTTTAGCTCGTGCCTTAGTGACTAAACCTGCTTTAATGTTAGCCGATGAACCTACAGGTAATCTGGATCGTAAAACAGCGATGACGATTTTTCAGTTGTTGATGGATCTGAAAAAAGAGCTGAATATGGCCATGCTCATAGTCACACACGATGAGCAGCTTGCTCAATCCGCAGATTCAATTTTGCATATGCAAGATGGTTTATGGGTTGATCAAATTAGCTAAGATGAAATGATTTACCGACCAATAACCTTTTAAAGCTCATGAAAATGGGCTTTAATTTTGCCCAAAAAGAATGCCTATAAAATTACATGTTAAAAATTATATTGTTGGGATGGATTGCAGGCATCAGTTTGATGGGATATTCATTGCCTTACCTGAAATCGATCAGCGTTTATGTTATTGTATTTGTTTTGATTTTATGGATGATTTATTTTGTAAAAATAAAAACATGCAGCGAAAATATATCCTTTAAAGCAGTTCTAATCGCAAGTTCAACATTTGTTATGTTGATACTTGGTGATCTATACACAGATCATGCCTTGACTGAACATCTTAAATATAAAGAAATGACGTCAAGAAGGGCATCTGAAGTCATCTATATTCGAAAAATCGGAGAAAGTACAGAACACGGAATTAAGCAGCCAATAGAAATTTTATCTCAAAATAAACCTACTGTTATATGGCTAGCTTATATTGATGATCAGCTTTTGGAAAATATGCAGATTAACAATAATAGCTTAGCGCTAGGACAATATTATCAGGTACAGGGAATCGTGAAGCCTGTGCATGGTTATGCGAATGCAGGAGGATTCGATCAGGAAAAGTGGTTTGTTCAGCAAAACTGGATGTCAGGCTTTCAAGTCCAACAGATTCAGCCCTTATCGATGCAACAAGTTTATGGTTTGGGTTTTCAGCAACATCTCAAACAGCAAAACAATCTCTGGCACAAATTTGGTCTAAATATTGAGCAATTGCGACTGGATTTTCGTATTCAATTACTACAGCAACCCCTGAAATATGAAGCATTAATGCTGGCGCTGTTGACAGGTGATCGTAGTTTATTGGATAAAAATACGGAACAAATGTTTCAGCGCTTTGGTATTTCACATTTATTGGCGATCTCTGGTCCACATGTACTAATCTTGGCGGCATTATTTACATGGCTACTAAGCTCCATAATCCATAAATACCAGCCCACACTTTATTTAAGATTTCCCAGAAAAATTTTGATGATTGTGCCATTTTGTAGTTGTGTCTTTATTTATACTGCATTTGTGGGCTTTGAAATTCCAGCATTACGCACCTTATTATTCGCCCTGATTGCCAGTTTATTCTTAATCTTTAAACATGAAATTCGACCGTTTAATTTGCTGTTATATACCGCAAGTTTCAGTGTATGGATCGATCCATTGAGTATTTTATCGGCTGCTTTTTGGTTATCTTATGGTGCTTGTTTTATTTTGTTGAATATTTATCAATCCATGCAGCACCAGTCAGATTTAGTACCTAATCTAAGGCAAAAAATCTGGAAAAACAGCAAAATATTGGTTCAATCGCAATGGAAAATTTTTATTGCTTTATGTCCACTGGTGCTTATATTTTTTAAACAGCTGTCTTGGATCGCACCGATTGCCAATCTGATTGTGATCCCATTTTTAGGTGGGGTGATCGTGCCACTGGGCATTATTGCAGCTTGTATCTGCTTGATCATTCCGTCTTTGGGACAGCTAATTTTTCATATTAATGACTTATTAATAAGTCTTTTATTTTTTATTTTAAACGGTCTGGATCATCTTTTTCAGCCTGAGCTGTACGCATTTGCTTTAACTCCCATGCTTTTGCTCAGTTTTAGTCTCGGTATTGTGTTGTTATTTTTACCTAGAGGTAGTATTCCAAAGTCATGGGCAGTGTTATGTATTTGTCCCTTATTTTTATTGGCATGGATCAAACGGGATACACAGATATCGGTGATTGATGTAGGGCAAGGGCAGTCTGTTTTTGTACAAGATGCATCTCTGCGTATGCTGATTGATACAGGCGGTTATTATGATGAAAACAAATTTAGTATTGGTCAAAATGTTGTGGTTCCTTATTTAAAATCTCAAGGGGTCGCACAACTTGATCGTATTTTACTTTCTCACTTGGATCAGGATCATAGTGGAGCGCTAAATGCTGTTTTGCAGCAAACCAGAGTCAAGCATTTAATGGCCAATGAAACCCTACCACAGCCCATATTATCGTTACAAACAGGCACTTCTTTTTCCAGATGTTATACGGGTCAAACATGGCAGACCCCAGAGATACGCTTACAAATACTCTCTCCAGAACCTGTTGATGATCAAACAATTCAATACAACCGAAATGAATATTCCTGCGTGGTCTATCTGGAGCTGTTGAAGGTGAATGGTTTACGTCGATTTTTAATTATGGGCGATGCTGGCTGGGAGACCGAATATCAAATTTTGCAAAAGTATCCCGACTTAAAAGTTGATGTTTTGGTGTTGGGGCATCATGGTAGCAAGCACAGCTCATCTTATGATTTTTTAAAACATTATCAGCCTAAAATCGCGGTTGCATCTGTTGGATATACCAATCGTTATGGACATCCGAGTTTTGAAACCTTATCTAGATTAGATGCTTTACATATTCCGCTTTATACCACGATCCAGTCAGGAACGATCACGTTTAAGGTGGAAGATCATGAAGTAAAACTGGAACAATATCGAAATACAGTTAAGTGGCTGAATCTGTACGAGTCATATTAAGTTGTTTGGCTTGTTCACGCACTTGTTCTACTTTTTCCAAAGCAGCTTCATCCTCTAGCGTATAAACATTGTCGAGTTCAGGATTCGCTTTAAAGCGCTTATAACTCCAATGATAATGTTGAGGATATCGACGAATTAGATTTTCAATGGCGTGATGAATGACCAAGGTGCCATGTGCATCTGATCCTTCATAGATTGCAGGGTCAATCGGTTCGATAAACATGTCAAAACCATCACTTTCATTTCGAATCGCGTACAGAAGAAGTGCCTTGGCTTTGGTTTTTTGAATGAGTTTTGAACTTAGGTTACTTGATGCAAGTGGAATACCAAAATAATCGACCATTTCTCCACCTACGTGTGGGGAGTGATCGGGTAAAATCACTGTCGTTCCACCTTTCTTCAAGGCTTTAAAAATCTGACGAACACCACTTTCATCAGTGGGAACCAGATTTGCCTGTTCTCGGCTTCTCGCTTCACGGACAAATACATCTGCATCTGCATTTTTAACAGGTTTATATAAAATAGTCATGGCTGTAAATTGTGCACACCATGCATTCATCACTTCCCATGTACCAAAATGTGGAACAATTAAAACCAAACCTTTATTTTCGGCTAAGGCTTCGTGGAAATAATGCTCGCCTGTAATATTTTGAATACGAGAAATATTTTTCTGATTAGACGAACCCCAAACACTAAAGAACTCAAAATATGAAGTGAGTTCATTACGAATGGCTTGTTGTGTAATCTGATCACGTTCATCTTCAGTCAAATAAGGTAAAGCGATTTGTAGGTTTAGCTGAATGGTTCTAGACGTTTTGGTAATTTTTAAAGTGTTGACTAAACCTGCGAGCATACGCGCAATAAAACGTGAAAATTGAATCGGCTGTCGGCTAACGAACCTTAAAAGACGGTAATTGAAGCTGTGAGTATCAGGTGTCGTCATTATCAAAAAAGTGTTAAATAAAGTAAGGAAAAAATCATCGGACAAAAATATTATAAGTGAAATCCTATCGATTAAATAGTTTTTACCGATTCAGTGTATATAATGGCAGAGATTTTAACTTTTTGGGTTGTTTTTTATGTCCGATTGGCCACCAAAACCACAAAATGAACCATCGAATAGCAATAATAAGGCTGGACAGGAATGGCAAATTTTGGAAAAAGCGGTTCTTGCCTCTGTAGAAGAACAACGTCGAGCCAGACGTTGGGGAATATTTTTCAAACTTCTCACCTTTCTTTACTTAATTTTCATTATCGTTGTTTTGGGTCGTGGGTGTTCTAGTGTAGAAAGTAGTACAACAACTTCAAGTTCAAGCCCGCATCTGGCGGTCGTGAATATTATTGGTACGATTGATTCAGGTAACCAGTCCGTCAACAGCGAAGATACCAATAAAGCACTGAAACGAGCATTTGAGTCAAAATCAAGTCAAGCTGTAGTGTTAAATATCAACTCTCCAGGTGGATCGCCTGTGCAGTCTGATGAAATTTGGCAACAAATTCGATATTTAAAACAACAGCATACTGATAAGAAAGTCTATGCCGTGATTGGTGATATGGGAGCTTCTGGTGCTTACTATATCGCGTCGGCGGCAGATGAAATTATTGTCAACCCTTCAAGTTTGGTAGGGTCGATCGGGGTGATTATGCCGAATTACGGCATAAGTGGGCTTGCTCAAAAGTTAGGTATTGAAGACCGCACTATGACTTCAGGTTCAAATAAAGACATTCTGAGCATGACCAAACCGATTAATCCGCAGCAGCGTGAACATATTCAGGCATTATTGGATAATGTGCATCAACACTTTATCGATGCAGTGAAACAAGGTCGCGGCAAACGCCTGAAAACAGATGATCCTGCGATCTTCTCAGGTTTATTCTGGACAGGTGAACAAGCGATTAAACTCGGTATTGCTGACCGTACAGGTAACATAGATAGTTTGATGCGTGAGCTAAAACTTGATACTAAAGTAAACTATACCATTGAACGTAGTCCATTTGAGTCTTTGCTTGGGCGTATGGGATCACAAATAGGTCAGGGAATTAGCCAGTCGATTTCTCAGCAATTGCAGACGGAACAGCAGGCGCAATTCAAGTAATTGAGTTCGTAAATATGATATCTGATAAACCAATAATTCACTTTGCGCACGCCAATGGCGTGCCGTCCAAAGTCTATCAAAAACTTTTTGATGCACTTAAAGATGACTATGACATCATTTATGTGCCTTTGATCGGGCCGGATAAGCGTTATCCAATTACCAATCATTGGCCGCATCTGGTTGAGCAAATTGTTGATAGTATTGTGCAACAGGCGCGAGGTCGCAAAGTGATTGGTCTAGGACATTCTCTGGGTTCAGTGTTAACCTTGATGGCTTGCTATCAACGTCCAGAATTGTTTTCTCAAGTGATCATGCTAGATCCGCCGTTGATTTTGGGTAAATACTCCTTTGCTTTTCATATGGCAAAGCTGATCAGTCCAAAGCAAGTGGATAAAATGACACCAGCTGGTTTGTCTTCACGACGTCGGGATCATTGGGCATCGAAAGAGCAAGCCGCTGAATTATTGCGTCCTAAGGGTTTTTATCAGCATTTTGATCCAGAATGTTTCGAGGCTTATATCCAATATGGCTTAAGTCCAGATCCTGCGCGCGGTGGTGTGACGCTGACCATTCCTAAGGCAGATGAAGTTGAGATCTTCCGACAGAATCCATCTTGGTGGTGGTTAACACCACGACATTCTCCACATGTCCCTGTACATTTGGTGGTTGGAGAAAGAAGTGATTTTCTAAAACGAGGTTTTCCTCAAAAAGCCAAAAAAACATTGAGTATTCCATATACGGTAGTTAAAGGCGGACATATGTTCCCATTGGAATATCCATTGGTGACATCTGATCAGATTAGACAATTAATCAATGAGCAGAGCCAACAAAAAAGCGCGTAATTAACGCGCTTTTTTATGAGTTAAAGTTCGGGCTTCCTGCTCAGCTCTAAAGTCATTTGAAAAACATGAAACAGCTGTCTTAGCACCTGTCTCAATGCAAGTGTTATGAATGCAAATAGGCTTGAATTATCTTCAAAATACTGCGATTGGCTAAAATCGAATAGAAATTTCTCACTATACACTGACGAAATATTTCCAAATAAGATGTATTGATCCTAAATGGATTGAACTCAGTAATAATGCGAGACTACACTCCAAGTGCGGGAATGTTGGATCCAAATTAGAGGTTAGAATAGACTTCTTTCATCAGTTTCTTTTATTTCTCCCTCTGAGAGAAAAATAAAGAGGCTTTGAACAATAAAGAGTTTTAAACAATGATGAAGGAAGTCTAATACAGCAAAAAGCCAGTTACTTGTGTAACTGGCTTTCATCAAAAAAAGTCAAACTTTCTTAACATGCAATATCGTGATTTTATTCAGAAGCAGAGGGCTTAGAATTTAATAACTTATATAAAACATACATCAGCACAATCCAGATCGGAATCATAATCACTGATTCCTTAAATCCTTGTGTCCACATGATATAGAGTACAACCGCAATAAACAGAAGAACGATATAGTTACTTACAGGAGACCAAAGCGCAGGGAAGGATACTTTGTGATGCAATGTTTTCATTGCAGATCTGAATTTTAAATGGGTTAGACTGATCATCGCCCAATTTAGAACCAAAGCACCCACAACGACATACATCAAGTGACCAAGCGCATTTTCTGGAACAAAATAGTTCAATAATACACAACCGAAAATCAATACCGCAGACAATAAAACGGCTGGAATAGGAACGCCTTCTTTATTCACCTTTTTAAACACGGCTGGTGCATTGCCTTGCTGCGCTAGACCATAGAGCATCCGACTATTGGCATACATTCCACTGTTATAAACCGATAAAGCCGCAGTCAAAATAATGAAATTCAGTAGGTGAGCTGCCCAGCCAATTCCTAATTGACTAAAGATCATCACAAATGGGCTTTTATCCAGACCGCCTAAATCCAACTGATTCCATGGCACTAGAGAAAGCAAAATAGTCAATGAACCCACATAGAAAATCAGGATACGAATCACGACTTGATTGATCGCTTTAGGAATAGTTTTCTTAGGATCATCTGCCTCTGCTGCTGCCATTCCGATCAATTCAATGCCGCCAAAGGCGAACATGAGAAATGCCAACATATAAAATAAGCCATCAAACCCATTTGGAAAAAATCCACCATGTGTCCATAGATTACTAAATGATGCAGTTGAATCTGGACCTGCTGTAAATAACAGATACAGACCAAAAATGATCATGGAAATCACTGCAACGACTTTAATGATGGCGAGCCAAAACTCGGATTCACCATAAAATTTAACATTGGTTAAGTTAATTGCCGTGATCACCACAAAGAAAAATAAGACAGAAACCCATGACGGAATATGAGGCCACCAGTAATTAATATACTTAGCGACTGCTGTCAGTTCAGTCATAGCCACCAAAACATAAAGAATCCAGTAGTTCCAGCCTGCTAAAAAGCCAGGAAACTTGCCCCAATATTTATTTGCAAAATGGCTAAATGAACCCGCAACTGGTTCTTCTACAATCATTTCACCAAGTTGGCGCATGATGAGAAAAGCAATTAAACCACCAATGGCATAACCTAGGATAATAGAGGGACCAGCAGATTGAATAACTTGTGCGGAACCAAGAAATAAACCTGTACCAATTGCGCCTCCCATGGCAATCAATTGGATATGACGGTTTTTTAACCCCCGCTGAAGTTTTGAAGAATCGTTGTTCAAAGGACTTCGCTCGACCGTGAATAAGTGGGACATTCTAATAGATGAAGTGATTTTAGCCTAGCCTGACTATAAAAAAAGCGATCAACTTTAGTTGAACTTAATAGTCGAATTTATCTTGATTTCGATCAATGCATGGACATTTTAAATCGTTTCGTCAGGATTTGGGTCATTGAGAAAACATACCCTGCTGTAAGAAAATGAATCTCTAGACTTAAGTCTAGAGATTCATACATTGGCTTTTTTTACTTATATGATGTATGAAATTAGTCATGTTATATTTTGTCTTAAGCAAAAAATAAATGAAAAGGATAACGGATCATGAGTTCGCAACCACAAATTAAAATTCCAGCAACTTATATGCGTGGTGGAACCAGTAAAGGCGTTTTCTTTAAACTGGATGACTTACCTGAATCTGCACAAGTGGCTGGACAGGCGCGTGATCAATTGTTGCTCCGAGTGATTGGAAGTCCAGATCCTTATGGAAAACAAATTGATGGCATGGGAGGTGCAACATCCAGTACCAGTAAAACCGTCATTCTGAGCAAAAGTACTCAGCCGGAACATGATGTCGATTATTTATTTGGACAAGTATCCATTGACCAGCCTTTTGTTGATTGGAGTGGAAATTGTGGCAATTTAACTGCTGCGGTCGGTTCTTTTGCCATTAGTCATGGCTTTGGCGGTCCGAGCCGGATTCCTGAAAATGGCATCTGTACGGTGAGAATCTGGCAAAAAAATATTGAAAAAACCATTATTGCACATGTTCCAATCACCAATGGTCAGGTTCAGGAAACAGGTGATTTTGAACTAGATGGAGTGACTTTCCCCGCAGCAGAAGTACAAATTGAATTTCTTGACCCTGCTGATGATGGCGAAGAGGGCGGCGACATGTTTCCGACAGGAAATGTCGTAGATACGCTTGATGTACCAGAAGTTGGAAGTTTTCAAGCCACTTTTATTAATGCAGGCATTCCTACAATTTTCTTAAATGCTCACGATTTAGGTTATACCGGCACGGAATTGCAGGATGCGATTAATAGTGATGCTCAAGCCTTGACACGGTTTGAAAAAATTCGTGCCTATGGTGCAGTTCAAATGGGCTTAATTTCAGATGTGAGTCAAGCCGCAGCGCGCCAACATACACCAAAAATTGCATTTGTCGCTCCTGCAAGTACTTATCAATCTTCAAGCGGTAAAACGGTTCAAGCACAAGATGTCGATTTATTGGTACGTGCATTATCTATGGGTAAATTACATCACGCCATGATGGGCACGGCAGCTGTTGCCATAGGAACTGCTGCTGCTATTCCTGGAACTTTGGTCAATCTAGCGGCAGGGGGTGGTGCACGAGAAGCTGTACGTTTTGGGCATCCATCAGGCAGCTTAAGAGTAGGAGCGCAAGCCGAACAACAGGGTGAAAAATGGGTAGTGAAAAAGGCCATCATGAGCCGCAGTGCGCGTGTATTAATGGAAGGCTGGGTACGCGTTCCAGCAGATAGTTTCTAATGAAAAACATGCTTTAGAAAACAGCTCACCTGCTGCAATAAGCAGTATGAGTTAATTTCAACATAAAGTCCCGCTATAGATTAAATAAGCTGTAGTGGGACTTTATCGTTGAGAAAAGAGAATCGATATTACGTGTGAATTTATCGTGTTAAAGTGAAGCTTTTGAATTCTATGTAACGCAAAAGGCGATTTATTTTAAGATTATCTTAAATAAACTTCTTTAATCCTTGTTTAAACTCTCGTGATTTTTCTTGCATAGGCAGAAGTAAAAGGGACTTATGAAAGAAGTCTTATTTATTTGTGAGAATTAGATCATTAAAATAATTAAATGAGTGGATTTTATTGCATATTTTGAAGAAAATTTGAGTACAATGTCCTTCTGGTGGGAAAATATAATTGCAAATATGCTTAATGATAATGATTTAGAAACGGTGTTTATTTTGGGGCAGCAACAATTACGTACGTTGACACCTCTAATCTCCAAGGAATCTATACAAAGTTCAGTACCCACTCTGTCTTTATTGGATAAATTACCTGTTCCAGCATTTATTTTAAGTAGTGATGGCATTTTTCTAAAGGTCAATCAGTTATTTGCCGATATTTATGCTAGTGATGCTTTATATATGCAAGGCAAGTCGATCAATAGCTTTATTGACAATATTGAATCTGAAATATCCGCTATACTTGAACAATTTGAGCATAATGATGGGCATTATGAAAAAGAACTCTATGTAAAGGGCCATTTTTATAATACGTATTGCCGAGCCTTAAAAAACGATAATGAGCAAATTATCGCGTTGATGACGGTTTGGGCGGAAGTGACTAAATTAAAACGCCGAGAGCGAGTACTCGAACTTAATAATCTACGTTTACAGGAATATCTGTATGTCGATGCCATTACTGGTGCTGCCAATCGCTTGGCACTGGAACAATGGTTAAGTGAAACTCAATCCGAGCAAAAAAAGACCCCTTTTTATGCCTTGATGTTTGATCTGGATGATTTTAAAAAATTCAATCAGACGTATAGTTACAGTCAGGGAGACATTGTTTTAAAAGAAATTGCAGAACTTTTGCAAAGTTATTTAAATCCCAATGAAAGTATGCTGTATCGACTAAATTCTGCTCAATTTGTCATTGTTATGCCTAATGCCTCAGAACTTACGGCTTATACATTGGCAGAGCGTTTACGCATTGCAATTTATGATGCTGCATATTTTTTTGAAGAAGGAGTGCATGATCGCCTAACTGCAACGGTTGCGATTTACAAACCTTCATTTCAAGAATCTACGTCATTTTCTGAAATTGAATCGCGTTTACGTTTTGCGATCAAGAATGTCAAGGTCCAAGAAAAGAATAAAAGCATTTCACTAGAATGATCTATTGCATAAAATTTTGATTAAGGTTTTATCAAGTTTAAATTTTATGTAAAACAGATACATCTGTCACATTTTAGTTGATGAAAAAAGTTTAAGCCTGATATGAATATGTTATCTTTGTGGGCAACTCATCAGATCGCGCTTGGGCGTGTAAAGATCTCTTATTTTTTGTTTCATCAGAGGCTGTCGTGACATCGATTTCACCAGTAAATGCCAATGCATTATTTGCGGCACAAGAGCGTATTCAGCAAGATTTAAAATTGGCCTTAGATGCTTTTTCTTTGGCTGAACCTTTGAAGTCAGCCGTTTATCACGCTGTAATGTTAGGTGGAAAACGTGTACGTCCAGCGTTATGTTATGCAGCAGCATCACTCAATCAACATTCAAATTTTGCTGCGGCACGCCGCGCTGCGGTTGCGGTGGAGTTTATTCATTGTTACTCATTGGTGCATGATGATCTGCCATGTATGGACAATGATTTATTACGCCGTGGGCAGCCGACTTGTCATGTGGCCTTTGGGGAAGACACCGCCTTACTCGCGGGAGATATTTTACAGTCGATGGCATTTGAAGTTTTGACCAGTCGCTTATTTGACCAACAGGCAAGTGTAGATAGTACAGTTGTACTAAAACAAGTCCAAATCTTGGCAACTGCTAGTTCTAAAATGGTGAGTGGTCAAGTCATGGACTTGCAGGCAGAAGGCAAAGCAATCGATCAAAATCAACTTGAGACCATCCATCGCAATAAAACAGGGGCTTTGATTCAGGCTGCGATTATGATGGGTGCCGTCACCGCATTTTCAGGCACAGATCAAGCCATTCCTCAGTTGCGTCAATTTGGGCAAAACATCGGGCTGGCTTTTCAGGTGCATGATGATGTACTGGATATTATTTCCACTACCGAAACATTGGGTAAAACCGCAGGTAAAGATGAACAGGTAGAAAAGTCAACTTATCCAGCATTGATGGGTTTAGAACAAGCACAACAATATGCCCAATCTTTACAGCAACAAGCGCTTGCTGCTTTGGATTATTTTGGTGAATCTGCCAAAGATTTGCTGGAAATTGCGCAGTTTGTATTATCGAGAAAAAACTGATTTTCAGGGTTTTAACGTGCAATTCTTTTCAAAAAAATTGCACGTGTTGAGGCATTTTTTGGGGATTATGACGGATTTCGTCCCATCACACCACGAATAGTATTGAGAATATCGGCAGGGAGTACCACGGTTTTGGCATTATTGGATTTCGCCAAATCCTGCATGGCCTTGATATATTGTTCACCCAACAAATAAGCCACAGGAATTTCCTGTTCACCGACTGCCGAAGTCACCATTTCAATGGCTTTTTGCGAAGCCTCAGCCAAGACCACCTGAGCTTCAGCATCACGACGCGAAGCTTCCAGACGACCATCGGCTTCTAAAATCGCCGCTTGTTTTTCACCATCTGCACGAGTGACGGTTGCACGACGCTGACGCTCTGCTGCGGCTTGCGCTTCCATCGCCGCCTGCATTGTTGTTGACGGTTGAATATCCTGAATTTCGACGGTTTTTAAGGTAATGCCCCAGTCTGAAATATCATCTGAAATGGCAGCTTTAAGTTTGGCTTTAATATGATCACGCGAGGATAATGCATCATCCAGATCCATCTCACCAACGATAGAACGTAGCGAGGTCTGAACCAGATTTTGAATTGCCCATGTATAGTTCTCAATGCCATACACCGCCTTTTCAGGCGTGGTTAAATTAATATAAGCCACGGCATTCATGACCAAAACCGCGTTATCGCGAGTAATGACTTCCTGCGAAGGAATATCTAAGACAATGTCTTTGGTCGTGACTTTATAAGCGACTTCATCGACATAGGGAATCACAAAATTTAGTCCAGGACTGAGTGTTGCGTGATATTTTCCTAGACGCTGAACAATCCATTTATAGCCCTGAGGAACAATACGCACCCCTTTAAAAATGGTCACTCCCACAAAAATGAGAAAGGCTAAACCAATAATCGTACCGACTGGCATAAAAAATCCTCTTATGTTTCTTGAGATTTATGTAATTGAACAACCAGATCATTGCCCATAATATCGACTACACGTACACGATCACCCACCTCTACAGGTGAGAGGCTACGGCAATTCCATTCATCAGCACCCAATACGGGCAAGGCAAAACGCACCACGACCTGATCATGAGTTAAGCCGACCTGAATTACCATGCCAATTTGACCAATGGTGGCTTCGCGGGATAATCCCGCTTTGGTTTTATCAATTGAAAGTGGCTTAATAAATTTAAACCATAGAATCGTGCAAAGAATAGACAAAATGATCCACATCACAATTTGTATGTTTAAACTCATGATGGGGAAAAGCCACAATAAAACACCCACCATAATGGCGGCAATACCAAACCAAAGGGCGGCAAAGGCAGGTAAAATCAACTCAGAAAGCATGAGAATGATACCTAAAACAAACCAATGCCAGGGTTCTAAAACTAATTCCATAGCGTTGCTCATATTACTTATGTGAAAGATGAAAAAATCATCAGTTATCAATGTAACAGAACTGGGCAAGGATGAATATTAAAATAGCGAAATGAATATAAAAATCAAAAAAATGCTTTCTAGTTGATGGGGTGTAGGGTATTTAAATCAGAGTCAAATACCCTTGAGAATGGCTTTTTTTTATCACTCTTTAGACTTTCTTTATTTTTCTCTCTTAGCGAGAAATCAAAGGGATTGATGAAAGAAGTCTAAGATGAACAAGCTTTAAAATTTTGGACGTGGTGCAGGTTTGAGTGCGGCAGGAGATTGTTTAAAGGCATTAATGACGCCTTGAATCTGTTTAATTTTGAGCTGTGCCGCTTTTTCACCTTCCAAAATGGCCTGATTGCTCGATTTCAAATCCAGTACGCCTAAATTGCCAACTTTAGGCTGAATGACGACATTGGCCTGATTGAGCTCAGTGCTAATACTTTGCTGACCCATAATATTAATGGTCTGATCCAAAAGCCCCAGCATATTGCCAGCGCCCGCACCTGTTGGACGTGCAGAAATATCGACAGCAATGACAATATCTGCACCCATATCTTTGGCCGTTTTAACTGGAATTGGGCTGACTAGACCACCATCGACATATTTTACATTCCCAATCGTTGCAGGTACAAAGACATTGGGAATACTACACGATGCGCGAACGGCCTGACCTGCATTACCTTTAATAAAATCGGCTTTTTGACCATTGTCCAGACGAGTAGCAACAGCGGCAAAACGAATCGGAAACTTTTCAATCGGTTTATTTCCGACTTGGGTATTCACATAATCTTGTAATTTTTGACCTAAAATAATGCCCTGACGATTGAGGGTAAGATCGCGCAGATCAGATTCCTGTAACTTCAGCGCAAGACTCTGCATTTGGTAAGGCGTTTGACCACTCGCATAAATACTGCCAACAAAACTTCCAGCACTGGTTCCTGTCACGATTTTAGGCTTGATCCCATGAGATTCTAAAACTTTAATCACCCCAATATGCGCAAATCCTTTCGCACCGCCACCGCCAAGAGCCAATGCAATCACAGGTTCGCGGGCTTTGAGAGGAGTGGTTTGAGTCGAAGTTTTAACGGTTTTATCACAGCCAAATAGCGCAAGGCTCAGGGTGCCAATCAAGGCAAAATGTGCAACTTTCATTTTCAGTTAAAATAGCAAAAAAATGGTCAAAAAGATGCGCACATCTCAACAGATTTGAGACCTGAATACTAGCGTTTTTTGACTAGATTTTGTAAAGGTAATGAGAGCCAGTCTGGGGTATGTGGTGAGAATTTTCCTGCAAATCGCTGCATCATCTGATCCAAATCTTGTTCATAGTGACCTGTTGGATCAAACACGCCCAAGCTATGAATAATTTTATGGTCGAAATCAAATGCAAAAATGACAATTGGGATTTGTGCTTTTAAAGCGATTTGATAAAAACCACTTTTAATTTTTTCTGCTTTTTTTCGAGTGCCTTCAGGCGCCATACCGACCCAAATTTGATCTTGCTGTTGAATAAACTCCACCACTTGTGCAGTTAATCCATTGATGCGATCACGTTTCACAGGAATCAAGCCAGCCCATTTTAAAAAAGGCTGAAAGGGCGGTTTAAAGAGGCTATCTTTACCCAACACAGTAATCTTAATGCCTAGTCCACCAATCGCCAGAAAACCATACCATGCATCAATATTTGAGGTATGTGGCGCAATAATCGCAACAGCCTTACTTAAATTTGGAAATTCACCTTCAATGCTCCAGCCTTGCGCTAAAAAAAGGGTTTTAAATAATGCTCGGCTCAAAGGTGTACCCCGATGCGGGACTTGATCAGGTAATTCTGGAAAATGTGGCATATATTTATCACTATAAAAATCCTTTTTTATGATCATAGGCTTTTGAAATTGAACTGACATTGGCAAAATGTAGACTTTACTGCTCAACTTTTTTGCAAAGGGAAAAGGATGCTCAATCCTGTGCGCTTATATGTCTTATTATTTTCATTGTATTGGGCGCAGGGATTACCTGTTGGTTTCATGACCCATGCTTTGCCTGTGATTTTAAGATCGCAGGGAGTTTCTTTGGCACATATTGGTGGGTTTGGTTTACTGATGTTGCCGTGGTCAATCAAGATTCTTTGGGCACCCTTAGTCGATCGGTTTGGTAGCGCTAAAATAGGACATTATCGAAGCTGGATTTTACCGACTCAGATTTTTAGTGTGCTTATTTTAGTGACGTTATCTTTTTATCCGATTGAGTCACTCAGCCAAACAGATTCCCTATTTTTATTTTTTGTACTGCTGCTTTGCTTGAATTTAACTGGAGCGACACAGGATATTGCCACTGATGCATTGGCAGTGAATCTGCTGAAAACAGATCAACAACATTGGGGCAATACCTTTCAGGTGATTGGTTCACGTCTTGGGTTTATTGTGGGTGGAGGCGTTTTGCTTTGGGCTCTGGATTGGTTTAGTTGGCAAATGACTTTTCTCGGTCTGGCTTTGCTGGTACTCGTCAATACCATTCCTGTCTGGTCTTATAACAATGAACAAACCCGAATAAATCATGCATCGCAACCAACCCCAACGCAATTTGCATTGAAAGACTATATTAAGCATTTTACGCAGTCGCCTGAGTTACGTTGCTGGTTGTGGGTACTGATCAGTTTTAAAATTGCGGATGGTTTGAGTGGTCCTTTATTAAAACCCCTTATGGTCGATATAGGACTGAACTTTACTCAGATTGGTGTCTATATCACCATGTTCGGTGCATTTGCGGCATTGTGTGGAGCAGTTATCGCAGGTTATTTACTTAAGCGATATACACGATCAACCTTGCTGTTGGTGTTTTCTTATTGCAAAATTTTAACGCTCTTCGCATATGCAGGTTTAGCCTTCGCTTTTGAGCGGAATGTCCAGATTCCTAATCTTATTGTGTATTTGATTAATGCACTGGAAGATGCGGTATCAGCGATGCTTTTGGTGGTTATGCTGACTTTGGTGATGCAATATAGTCGAAAAGCGTTTGCAGGAACAGATTTCACTTTTCAGGTTGCCATTATGGCAACAGTAAGCGGTGGTTTATATATCTTAAGTGGAATTATGGGGGATTGGTTGGGTTATGCCCTGTATTTGGCACTAATTGTATTGATTGCGATCGTTTGCTTGGTTCCTATCTATCGCTGGAGAAAAATGCTTTAACTAGCTTATAAGTATTAAATAAAATCAATTCATCCAATATCGACCAACTCAAAAATGACTTGGCGATATGTCACTACAAAATCCACTTTAAAACTGATGGATGAGCCTTTACAGATAAATTCACTATAACAGATGGTAGTTGCACCTTTTGCAAAGCTTATAGAATGCACCGTTACTCAAGTGATTTCATCCTGAAAAGTGGCTGAACAAAGATGAACAGCAGCCAGAGAAACTAGGCTGTCGCTTAAATTCCAATAAATCAATAGGCTAATTAAAGTAGAGTATTACGCTTGCCTTTATGTATTTAAGAGAGTTTTAAGCTTAAATTCTTAGATTAGTGAATGTAATCTGAATATGATGTTGATGCCCAATTCCATTTTTTAAGCTTATATGAGACTTTAGTAGATTTGACAAATCAAGATGATTTATTCAAATCATTCAATTAGGTCAAAATAAAATTTCATCAAGCCGAAAATGATTGACGTTATTTATTCAATATAAAATTGTGTGCAGGATTTATATTGGTCTAGTCATTTTAAACATAACCTGTTTAAATACAGATGAAAATAAACATTTTAATGTTCAGATACACCGTCATTGTACTTCAGATATTTCACATCTTATGAAGATCTGAGCCAGATGACATACTGATATAAATCCTGATAATAAACTGATTAGCTGTGAGCCAATACCATGCCTAAAATCCTGATTATTGAAGATGACTTCATGATTGCAGAGTCTACGCTCACTTTGCTTAAGTATCATCAATTTGATGTGGAATGGGTAAATAACGGAATTGATGGTTTATCGCAACTTTCAAAACAAAGTTTTGATCTGGTATTGCTTGATCTCGGTTTGCCGATGATGGATGGTATGCAAGTGCTTAAACAGATTCGTCAAAAAACGGCTGTTCCTGTACTTATTATTTCAGCGCGGGATCAACTGGAAAATCGTGTTGATGGTTTAAATCAAGGGGCTGATGATTATTTGATTAAGCCTTATGAGTTTGATGAGCTGTTGGCCCGTATTCATGCCTTATTACGTCGAAGTGGAAAAGAAGCTCAGGCCACAAGTCAGGATCAAATTCTTAAAAGTGGTGATGTGACTTTAAATATCGAAAAGCATGTTGCAACAGTCAAAGGTCAGGAAGTTGAACTTTCCAATCGTGAATGGGCAATTTTAATTCCACTGATGACGCATCCAAACAAGATTTTCTCCAAAGCAAATCTCGAAGATAAACTGTATGACTTTGATAGCGAAGTCACCAGTAATACCATTGAAGTCTATGTGCATCATTTACGTTCTAAACTGGGTAAAGATTTCATCCGTACTATTCGTGGTTTAGGTTATCGTCTGGGTCACAGTTAAGGAATTTTATCCATTATGGCCCTGCATTATTCTTTAAAGCGACGCTTAATCTGGTACACGTCTATTTTTAGTATATTGCTCGGCTGTGTTCTGATATTTTCAGCTTATAAAATTGCATTGCAGGAAAGTAATCAAATTCTCGATGCACAAATGCAATATTTGGCCAAACGTGCTGCGACTCAACCTTATGGAGCAGTTGTCAGTCATTTTGAAAAAGATCGTGTGTATCGTGAAGAAGATTTATTTGTTGATATTTGGGCTTATAAAGATCAAAGTCATTTAAGTCATGCAGACCGTTTATTGGTTCCTCCGGTGAAGTATGCTGGATTTTATACCCAGCAAACCGACCATGGCATCTGGCGTACTTATGTGATGCCGACCAAAGATTTTCAAATCCAGATCAGTCAGCAAGAAAAAGTCAGACAAGTGATGGCGTTGGAACTCGCGGGTAGTATGTTCCTCCCTTATGTCATTATTTTGCCTTTTGCCTTAATTGGTTTGGCAGGTATTATTCGACGTAGTTTAAAACCCTTGGATGACTTCAAATCTGAATTGATACAGCGTGATTCTAATGATCTAGCGCCTATTCATGAAAAAGATTATCCAGAAGAGCTTTCTCCAACCATTCATGAAATGAATCGGTTGTTTGAACGAATTTCGACGGCTCAACAAGAGCAGAAACAATTTGTCGCTGATGCCGCCCACGAGTTACGGACACCCATTACTGCTTTAAATTTGCAAACCAAGATTCTACTCAGTCAGTTTCCTGATCATGCTGCCTTTCAAAATCTGAGTAAAGGACTCGCGCGAATTCAGCATTTGGTCAGTCAACTGTTGGCTCTGGCTAAACAGGATGCCTCAATGAGTAGCCTGGAGCGATTCAGTACTTTTCAGCTTAATAATGTTGCCTTAAATTGCGTTGAGCAATTGATGAATTTAGCAATGGAAAAGGAAATTGATCTGGGTTTTGAGCGCAATGAAGACATTGAAATGGTGAGTATTGAACCCACAGTACATTCGATTATTTTTAACCTGATTGATAATGCGATTAAGTACACTCCCGTGGCAGGAGTGATTAATATTTCCGTCTATGAAGATGAGAATAGCTGTGCCTGTGTGCAAATTGAAGACAGTGGTGCGGGGATTGATCCTCAATATTATGATCAGGTGTTAAAACGTTTTTATCGAGTACATCATCATCTGGAAGTGGGCAGTGGTTTGGGGTTATCCATTGTGGATAAAGCAACACAGCGCTTAGGTGGTCAACTGATTCTTTCCCAAAGTACAGAATTGGGTGGACTCAGTGTTTTAGTCTGCTTACCCAAGATCTTAAAAAGTTAAGATATTTAAGAGCTAGCCTATTAAAAGTCCAAATATTAAAAAGATTTTAAAAATGCCAAGAGACTAAAGCATTGATCAGAGCCAAAGCAAATGGATCAACTGTGTTTTAAATCATCGGTAATGGGTCTTGGCGTTCTAGTTTCTTTAAAAACAACATACTTTTTGGATACGTTTGCCGTCGTTGCCTAATTTTTCAGGTTTAAAACTCAAGATCCACTGCAATTTATGACCAACATTGCAAATGTCACGATAGACCTTTTTATTGTTATTTAAAGCATGATAAAAAATAGCACTTGCTTGATCAAGTTCCGTGAGTTCAAGTCGATATGACGATGAAAAAATAAAGCATAACCAATCACGTACCTGACATTGATTTAAACTTAAAAGTTCTCCCGGATCTGTCTCAAAATCTATAAAGGTAAACTGATGATCCTCATCGACTAAAATATTACGGACAAATGCTTCACTCAAATAGCTGCCTTTTGCATGTATGGATTGAATTGCCAAAATTGCATCGGTATAGAGTTGGATGCGTTGTTCAGAGCTGATGGCTCTGGCTAAGGCATGATCTAGTTGTACGACTTCGTGCTCACTGGAGCCTGCATCCTCAATTAAAATACCTTCATGTGAAACAGCCAAAACCTGTGGCGTTTTGATACCTAACTTTTTCAGAGCAGTAAGGCGTTGATATTCACATTGGATGGCTTCTTTGCCACCACGATTAGGAACCGGAATCAGTGCATCTAGTTGAAGCAAGCGGGCAAACCATCTCAAAGGAGTGTATAACCAAAGTGCATGACGCTCAGATGCTTTCTTTAACCAAACTTTACGACCGTTGAACTCATAAGACTGTATCGATTCATTTTGTTGATCAATAGACGCGTTCAAGAAGTCTGCAAAATTCCCCATCAATATAATCCTGTCATCATCTGTCTTTTATTCTAGGCGGATTGATACGTGCTGTCACGATGGGATTTGTTGAGTAAATTTAAATGATTATGTATAAAAAAACGGCTCAGTGGAGCCGCTAGGGTAATATAAAAGTTAATCAAAAAATTGATCTAAAACATGCCTTCTTCTGAGTTCGCAGAAATTTTATGAATAGAAAGATCTGCGCCCTGAAATTCCTCTTCCTGTGACAATCGAATGCCCATCGTCATTTTCAAAACACCATAGACAATGAAGCCGCCCAGTAAAGCAATACTGACAGCCAAAGCACTTCCAATTAACTGAGATATAAAAGAAACATGACCTAATCCACCTAGCCATTGTTGTCCAAATATTCCTACAGCAAGACCACCAAAAACACCACAAACGCCATGCAAAGGCCAAACACCTAGAACGTCATCAATTTTCAGTTTGTTTTGGGTATAAGTAAATAATTTAACGAAAATCACACCTGCAATTAACCCAATCAGCAATGCCCCAAAAGGATGCACCACATCTGAGCCTGCACAAATTGCAACAAGTCCAGCCAAAGGCCCATTATGTAAAAATCCTGGATCATTCTTTCCGACTAAGTTTGCGCTCAATGTACCGCCGACCATTGCCATGAGTGAATTAATCGCAACAAGACCAGAGATTGCATCGACGCGCTGGGCACTCATAACATTAAAGCCGAACCAGCCAACAATTAAAATCCATGAACCTAAGGCCAGAAAAGGAATAGATGATGGCGGATGCGCACTGACACGACCATCATTTTTATAACGACCATGACGTGCACCCAATAAAATTACGGCGGCAAGTGCAATCCAGCCACCCATGGCATGTACCACAACTGAACCTGCAAAGTCATGAAATGGCGCACCAAAATGTGTTTGTAACCAATTCTGTAAACCAAAATTGCCGTTCCATGCAATACCTTCAAAAAATGGATAAACCAGAGCAACCAATAAAAAGGTGGCAATCGCTTGTGGTCGCATCTTGGCTCGTTCGGCAATACCACCTGAAATAATGGCAGGAATGGCTGCGGCAAACGTCAGTAAGAAGAAACAACGCATTAGGTTATAACCATGTTCTGCCGAAAGCGTTGTGCCCATGTGAAAAAAATGCAGCCCATAGGAGATGTAATAGCCGATAAAAAAATAGGCAATTGCTGAAATAGAAAAATCGGTCAAAATTTTACTGAGGGCGTTGACCTGATTTTTATGGCGAACTGTTCCTAATTCCAAAAATGCAAAACCTGCATGCATGGCTAAGACGAGTACTGCTCCAAGCAATAAGAAAAAGAGATCTACATTTTGCATAGTTTGCTCAAAATAGGTGCTATAAACCAGTTTTAATACATAACTTTTAGAGTTAATGCACCAAAATGGTTTAGTAAATCTAAAAAATAGGAACCAAAGTCATCATGCTTTGATAATTTAAAACTTTAAGCAAAAAACGCACCAGTTTGGATGTGATTCATCATTTTTTCAATAATTGTGGTGCATATTGGGCAAATATGGTGCTTGTAGTGATGAGTAAATGAAGTCTCGGTTTAAGCATGAGTTTAGGTCGCCCTTTAGACTTTGGTTTTAAACCATCTATACCGTGCTCTAGATATTGACGCAACCAATTGAATATCTGTGATGGGCTTTTAAGGTCGAATTTAATCATTGCTTCCCGAGCAGATAGACCATCTATTAGAACCGATTCTATAACTGCCAGTTTAAGTTCGAGAGAAAGTACTCGATGTATTTGTTTTTCAGAAAAAGCCACTTCACCTTTTTGATTATATTGAGCTACCCATTGGCGAACGAGTCCCTTGTCAATATCAAAAAACTTAGAGGTTGCTGGATAACCGTAGCCTGATAAGTAATGTTGCACAACTTTTAATTTTAATGCTTTGGTATATTTAGCCATAGAAAAGCACCCTTCAAATTAGACTAAGTGTGTCCAACTTTTAGGGTGCAGTTCACAATTGAGGGGACTTTTTTATTCAAATTATCGTTTAAAGCGCCGCAATTTGCTCCATACTCGCTCTAATCTTGCTTAACTGATCCGCACATTCAGCCAACTTGGCTTTTTCACCTTCAACTACAGCAGCAGGTGCTTTTGCCACAAAACCTTCATTACCCAGTTTATTGGCAATTTGATCATGTTGCTTTTGGACTTTATCTAAGTCTTTTTGCAAACGGCCCAACTCAGCTTTCGGATCAATCAAACCTTTCATTGGAACAAAGACAGACGCATGACCGACAACGCTAGAAGACGATAATGGCGGTTCTTGATCTTTCGTCAAAAATTCAATACTTTCAACTTTAGCCAATGCTTTAAAGAGTGGTTGAATACGCTCAATTTGAGTACGTTCTGCATCCGAAATATTTTGCAGCAATACAGGTAATAAACGTGCATTACCCAAGCCCATCTCACCACGAATATTACGCACTGCACCAATTAAACCTTGCAGCCATTGCATATCTGCTTCGGCTTGTTCATTGATTTTTGCTGCTTCAGGAACAGGGTATTGCGCCGTCATGATCGTATCGCCACCTTTACCAATCATTGGTGCAAGCGTTTGCCAGATTTCTTCGGTTAAATATGGCATCAATGGATGTGCTAGACGAAGTGATGCTTCCATCACTGCAAGTAACACACGGCGAACTTCAGCTTTACGCTCGGAAGATACTTCTGCATCATTCAGGACAGGTTTGGTCAGTTCAACATACCAGTCGCAGTATTCGTTCCAGATAAAGTCATAAATCGTTTGCGCGGCAAGATCTAAGCGATAGGTTGCAAATGCCTGATGAACGGCTTGTTCGGCTTTTTGCAAACGGCTGATGATCCATTGTTCTGGAAGTTCCCAAAGCTCAGGGCGAGCTTCTTGAGCAACCGTTTGACCTTCTACATTCATCAAGACAAAACGGGTCGCATTCCAGATTTTATTACAGAAATTACGGTAGCCTTCAACCCGTTTTAAATCAAACTTAATGTCACGGCCAGTATTGGCAAGTGCACAGAAGGTAAAACGTACCGCATCTGTACCATAGGCATTAATGCCTTCTGGGAATTCTTTACGGGTTGATTTTTCAATCTTTTCGGCTTGTTTTGGATTCATCAAGCCAAAGGTACGTTTTGCGACCAAGCTTTCAAGATCAATCCCGTCAATCAAATCTAAAGGATCAAGTACATTCCCTTTAGATTTTGACATTTTTTGACCTTCGCCATCACGAACCAAACCATGTACGTACACAGTTTTGAACGGTACTTGTCCAGTACCATCTTCATTCTTCATAAAGTGCATGGTCAGCATGATCATGCGTGCCACCCAGAAGAAGATAATGTCAAAGCCAGTGACTAGTACATCAGTTGGGTGGAAGGTGTTCAAGAAATAGTTTTCTTTATCTTTGGCAGCATCACCTGTCCAACCTAAGGTGGAGAATGTCCAAAGACCCGATGAGAACCAAGTATCCAAAACATCTTCGTCCTGCTGTAAAGTCACATTGTCAGCAATATTATGTTTGGCACGGACTTCTTCTTCGTTACGACCGACATAGATGTTGCCATCAACGTCGTACCATGCAGGAATACGATGACCCCACCAGAGTTGGCGTGAAATACACCAGTCCTGAATGTTGTTCATCCATGCCATATACATATTGGTATATTGCTCTGGAACAAATTTGATGCGTCCATCTTGAACCGCTTCAATCGCAGGCTGAGCAAGCGGTGCAATTTTGACATACCATTGATCGGTCAATAATGGCTCAACAATTACACCTGAGCGGTCGCCACGAGGTGCTTTCAAGTCATACGGTTGAATTTGATCCAACCAACCTTCTGCTTCTGCCTGTGCAACCAATTTTTTACGGGCAGCAAAACGCTCCAGACCGATATAGTCGGTCGGTGCAGCAATGCTTGCTGAAATTTGTTCGCCTGCTTTGGCAATAAATTCAAAATCAGCCAAAATTTCGGCATTTTTATTGAAGATATTGATAATTGGCAAGTCATGACGTTTGCCTAGGTCATAGTCATTAAAGTCATGCGCAGGGGTGATTTTGACACAACCAGTACCAAAGTCTTTTTCGACATATTCGTCTGCAACGATAGGCACTAAACGACCAGTAATCGGCAATACGATATTTTTGCCAATTAGATGTGCATAGCGTTCATCTTCAGGATGGACTGCAACTGCGCTATCACCTAATAAGGTTTCAGGACGTGTGGTTGCAACCACGAGATAATCATTGCCATCTTGGGTTTTAAGTGATTTATCTTCAAAGAAATATTTGAAATGCCACAATGAGCCTTTTTCTTCAACCGATTCAACTTCAAGGTCAGATAGGGCAGTTTGTAGTTTTGGATCCCAGTTGACCAAGCGTTTGCCACGATAGATCAGACCTTGTTCATGCAGTTGAACAAAGACTTCTTTGACCGCATTAGATAAACCTTCGTCCATGGTAAAGCGTTCACGCGACCAGTCAACCGAAGAACCCAAACGACGAATTTGTTTGGTAATGGTGCCGCCAGATTGCTCTTTCCATTCCCAGACTTTGTCGATAAATTGCTCACGACCCAAGTCATGACGACTTACATTCTGCGCGGCCAATTGACGCTCAACCACCATTTGCGTAGCGATACCTGCATGATCCGTTCCCGGTTGCCATAAGGTATTTTTTCCCATCATACGGTTGTAACGGGTCAAAGCGTCCATGATGGTATTATTAAAACCATGTCCCATATGCAAGCTACCCGTGACATTGGGTGGTGGAATCATGATACAGAATGATTCACCATGACCAGATGGCTTAAAGTAACCTTGTTGTTCCCAAGTTTGATACCACTTTTTTTCAATCTCAGTCGGATCGTAAGTGGTCGCAATGTTTTGAGCAGATGGAGAGTTTGCGTCAGACATAATTTAAAAGTCAAAAGTGTATAAAAAATTGCATCTATTGTAGCAAAAAAACAATCAAAATGGCGTGTTACGATCAGATTGGATTGGGCTAAAAAATTGTTATCTATTTTGGTGCAAAAGTAATCTGTAGAGTCAGTAAAAAAGTTTATGTTTTGATCGAAACTTGTTAAATTTACATCAGATCAATGTTTCACTGGTCTATAAAAACAAGCTACAGAAGATGTTAGGAATTTAGGGATGATGCAATGGGATATGCAGTTTTTTTAAAATTAATGAAGCGACACATGGTCGTTTTGAAAATATTCGTACCCAATTAAATTTGGGCGCTGAACAAAGTCAGTCTAAGGCATTGGGGAATGTCTTATCTGAAATTGCCTGTGAAATTATTGAGCAGGTCTTTGCCGATTTGTTATATCAACAAAAGCAAAAGAATAGTGTAGATGCGCAAAAGCATGTCGCAGAATCAGAAAAAGTAGTTCAACAGGTTTTAGAGACTATGCGTAAATATATGCCGTGGTCTGTTTCTTTTTTTAGCAATGAACGATTAATACCGCTAGTTAACTATTTTTCAGATTTATTAAGTGAGCATAATCGACAAATTTATGTTCGTTATGAATTAGATCCATCCTTGGTTCAAGAAGCTTTTGCACATATTGAAAAAGTGCGCGAAGGGCAGATGAGTTATGTGCCTAAGGCATTTCAGGTACTGACTCAGATTGTGGACGAAGGGGTTACCAGTCTTATTCGTAAGCCTAAGAAACTGCTCAAATTTAATTTGGTTGTCGATAAAACCCTTAATGGTGTGATTAAGATGACCACGCATTTAGGATACAAACGTCTTGAAAAATTGGGTGAAAAAATTGATTCAAGCACAGCAAATGAATATATTGAACACTTTCTGATTTTTATGCAAAAAGAAACATAGTTTCATTATTTATAAGGAAATAAACATGGCGAAGTTAACAACACTTGAAAATAAAGTCGTCTGGATTACTGGGGCATCATCGGGTTTAGGCAAAGCTTTGGCACGTGAATGTGCATTACAGGGAGCGCAGGTTATCTTAACCACGCGCCGATACGATGAACTTGAAAATGTCAGAATCAGCTTATTTAAACCTGAACGACATCTTTCAATTGCTGCGGATATTACCGACGAAGTTCAAATTCGCCATGCCTATGTACAAGTGCTCGAAGAAAAAGGAAAAATTGACTGGCTCATTAACAATGCAGGATTGAGTCAACGCGCGCTCATTCAGGACACCACTATGCAAACTGAACGCGCGATTATGGAGGTGGATTATTTTTCACAAGTTTATCTGACTAAAACCGTACTTCCGACATTTATTCAGCAAAAATCAGGTCGAATTGCCTTTGTGTCTAGTGTAGCGGGTTTGTTAGGCACTCAATATCGCGCCAGTTATTCGGCAGCTAAAGCAGCGATTCATATGTGGGCGAATAGCTTACGTGCTGAAATTGCGCAGTTTGGCGTAGGAGTTTCGGTGATCTTTCCAGGCTTTGTTAAAACCAATGTGTCTTTTAATGCGCTTAATGGCGAAGGAAAGCCACAAGGTCATCAGGATGAAGCAATTGAGAATGGACTGGAAGCCGATGAATTTGCGCAGGAAGTGGTGAAGGCGCTTATGCAGGAACAGGAATATATTGTAGTCGGGGGGACTAAAGAAAAACTAGGTGTTTTAATCTCTCGCTTAGCTCCTTCTTTACTTTATAAAATGATTCGTAAAATGAAAGTGAAATAATAGCTTTATTTGGTTTTATCAAGAAGTTGCTCTCAACTTCTTGATTGTTCTGTTGTAGTTTTAGCAAAAATAGCTGTTCCATAAGCAAATACTTCGACCATACCGCCTTGCATACCGAGTTCCGTGGTACTTAAACGTAGTCCCATGATTTTATCTGCGCCGTGACGAACAGCTTCTTGTTTAAGTCGGACAATGGCTTCTCTTCGTGCACGATCGACTACGGTTTCATAACTGGTGAGCCGACCCCCTAAAAAATTCTGGATATTGGCAATGATGTATTTAAAATAATCATGAGAAATCACAACATTACTTGAAATAAATTGACCTGATAATTCACTATAGACAAAGCGATTACTATCAATGCAAATATGAGCAAGTTGCTGCTCTTTCTGCTCAAGTTCACGCCAGTGTTTTCGTTCAAAATACCGACCAAAACCCCATCCAATAGCACAAAGAATCAAAAAAAGAACAACCTGAAAAATAAGATTTTCCATCAGTTATGCCTTAAGAACTAAAAGGATCGGGGAGTTTGGGTGCATGAGGTTGCACAATCACGGCTGTACCATACACAAAAAGTTCGGATGCACCTTGTGCAATGTTCGATGTCGAGAAACGTATTCCTACAATTGCATTTGCACCTAATTGCTCAGCTTTAGCAATCATACGTTGCATAGCCTCCTGACGGGATTCCTCCAGAAGCTCTGTATATGCGGTGAGTTCACCGCCCACGATATTTTTTAAACCTGCAAGCAAATCGCGTCCCGCATGTTTACTACGAACAGTGCTTCCGTACACGACATCAAGTTGTTGTGTGATGAGGTAACCTGGCATACTTTCTAAATTACTTAATAACATATACTTATTTTTAAAAATGGTGTTATGAAGATATAAAAAAAGTCATATAGATGCAATAAAAAAGCCCACCGAAGTGAGCTTAGTCAAACTATTGAGAATTACTGTTTTTTCAAGTCAGCACTTGATGGCTGATGAACAACAGTATCTGTAGTATTGGCTTTAACACCACCACCCAGAGTCTTGTAAAGCTCAATTTGATTATTCAAATTGGCTTGTTCAAGTAACAATAAGCCTTGTTCTGCTGAGTAAGATGAGCGCTGTGCATCCAATACCGTTAAGTAGTTATCAATACCAGCGCGGAAGCGGGCATTAGATAAGTTATAAGTTGTATTGGTTGCTTCCACCAGACGACGTTGCGCAGAGATACGATCTCCGATATTGGCACGTGTGGCTAATGCATCGTTAACTTCACGGAATGCTGACTGAATTGATTTCTCATAATCAGACAATGCAATTTTCTGATCTGTTTCAGAGATTTTGATGTTCGCGCGACGAGTGCCCCAATCAAAGATTGGCAGGTTAATACTTGGTCCAATTGACCACATACCTGAGCCAGATTTAAACAAATCACTCAATTCAGCAGACGCATAACCTGCCGAACCTGTAAGGCTAATCGTCGGGAATAATGCTGCTTTTGCTGCACCAATATTGGCACCAGCGGCACTCAATTGATATTCCGCAGATTTTACATCAGGGCGATTATTCAACAAGTCACTTGGTAAGCCCGTCGCAAATAAATTTTGACGTGTTACAGATTTAACAGGTTGATTTGGCAGTAAGTTCTGTGGAACAGGTTGCCCGACCAGTAAATTTAACAAGTTTTGTGCTTGCGCGATTTGGGTTTTATAGTTCGCTACATCATTGCGTGCAGTTTCAACAGAAATCTGCGCCTGACGTAATGGAACTTCACTATCGATCCCGACATCAAAGCGTTTTTTGTTCAAATTATATGAATCAAGTTGAGCTTTTAAGGTCTGATCAGCCAGTTTCAAATTCGCACTAGCAAAAGAATAACTTAACCAAGCTTGAGCCACCTGACTGACCAAACTAATTTGTGTCGCATCACGCGCACTTTGTGTCGCGAGATAATTATCGAGGGCTGCATCTTTTAGACTACGAACACGTCCCCAAAAATCCAACTCATAAGAGGTCACCCCTAAACCGACCTGAAAGGTGGAATAAGGATTATTTGGATCACGAGTCGGTGTGACTTGACGAACAGCACTACCACTTGCACCAATAGTTGGTAACTGATTGTTTTCAGTAATTTGATATTGCTGCTGCGCGCGTTGAATATTCAAAGTCGCCGTACGAAGATCACGGTTATTGTCTAGAGCCAACTCAATCACTTGCAATAAGCGAGGGTCAGAGAAAAAGTCTTTGTAGCCTTGTTCTGCAATAGATGTACCTGAAGCGCCATAACTATAGCTTCCAGGAATATCGGCCTTTGTCACTGGTTCTGGGCCACGCATGCTTTGACAAGCAGTCAAAGCAAGCGCAAGTGCAGATACCGCAATGCTACGACCCGAAATAGACCATACTTTTTGCATCACGATGTTTGCTCCTGATTATTTGGGGTTTTTGGTTTGTACTTAAAGATACTACGAATCCATACATAAAATACAGGGATAAAGAAAATACCTAAAAGTGTTGAACTGAGTACGCCGCCGAGTACACCGAAACCAACAGAGTGCTGGCTTCCTGCACCCGCACCTGAAGAAATTGCAAGTGGGAGTACACCAAAGCCAAAGGCAAGTGTGGTCATAATGATGGGACGTAAACGCATTTTTGCAGCATGCATGGTCGCATCAAATAATTCCTCACCTTTTTCCTGTAACTCTTTGGCAAACTCAACGATCAAGATCGCATTCTTCGCGGATAGACCAATCACGGCAATGATCGCTACCCTAAAGTAGATGTTATTGGAAAGGTTTGGATTATGCAGAACATGGAAGCCAAAGTAGGTGAGGAGTACGGCACCTAATACACCTAATGGCACCACTAGCATTACTGAAAACGGAATTGACCAGCTTTCATATAACGCGGCAAGACACAAGAATACAATCAGCAAAGACAGAACATAAACAGCTGTTCCTGATTGACCAGAATCACGTTCTTCTAAAGAAAGTCCTGTCCATTCATGGTCAAATCCAGAAAGACCCATAGATGGAAGTTTTTGCATGATGTCTTCCATGGCTTGCATCGCTTCACCAGAACTCACGCCAGGGGCAGGTGAACCTTGAATGTTCATAGATGATACACCGTTATAGCGTTCTAAACGCGGTGAACCATAGCTCCAGTGACCTGTGGTAAATGCTGAGAAAGGAACCATCGTACCCGCACTATTACGCACATACCATTTATCCAAATCTTCAGGCATCATTCGTGCAGCGGCTTCGCCTTGCATATAGACTTTCTTAATACGACCACGGTCGAGGAAGTCGTTTACATAGCTACTCCCCCAGGCAATACTCATAGTGTTATTGATATCTGCCAGACTAACGCCCATGGCACCAGCTTTCGCCTGATCAATTTCAATTTGGTATTGTGGTGTATCTTCCATACCGTTTGGACGTACTGCGGTCAAACGTGAATCTTTGGATGCAAGACCCAGTATGGTATTTCGAGCTTGTAACAGTTTTTGATGTCCTTGACCATCCACGTCTTTCAACATGAAGTCAAAACCCTGACTCACACCCAATTCAGGCATGGCTGGCAATTGTAATGGGAAGATCATGGAGGCATCTTGAATCATGCCATTCAAGCGCATGGCTCGACCAACAATCGCACCAATTTGAGTGTCATCTGATGTACGATCTGCCCAGTCTTTTAAGCGAACAAATGCCAAGCCTTGGTTTTGTCCCTGACCTGTAAATGAGAAGCCAGATACGGTGAAGATAGAAGCAACACTTTTCTTTTCCTGATCAATAAAATAATCAGTAATCGTATCAAGCGTTTTATCTGTTCTTTGTAATGAAGCATTCGGAGGTAACTGTACCAGTGTCATGATCACACCCTGATCTTCATCGGGTAGGAACGAGCTTGGTAAATTACGGAACACTAAGACAAAAATAGCAATAATGACTGCATAGAATATCCCTGAGAATATTTTATGATGTGTCATATGATTGACACCATTTTGATACTTAGAAGAAAGTTTGTCGAAACTCTCGTTAAACCATCTAAAAAAGCGTGCAAAAATATTATTGCTTGGTTTTTTATCTGGATCGTGCTGCTTCAAGAATGTTGCACAAAGCGCAGGAGTAAAGGTCAGCGCGATGAACAAAGAGAAGATCATGGCTGTCACTAGCGTAATCGAGAATTGCCGATAAATGACCCCTGTTGTTCCACCAAAGAAAGCCATCGGCACAAATACTGCTGTTAAGACGCTAGTAATACCCACAAGAGCGCCAGAGATCTGTTGCATTGATTTTTCGGTTGCAGGTACAGGTTCAAGATGTTCCTCCTGCATAATTCGTTCAACGTTTTCCACTACGACGATCGCATCATCGACCAATAAGCCGATCGCGAGAACCATGGCAAACATGGTAAGTGTGTTGATGGTAAACCCAAACAAATTAATGACTGCAAATGTACCCAATACAACAACAGGCACTGCAAGTGTTGGAATAATCGTCGCGCGCCAGTTCTGTAAGAACAAGAACATCACGATAAATACCAGTACGATTGCTTCAACCAATGTATGAACTACGTTTTCAATCGATAGCTTGACGAATGGAGTGGTATCAAACGCAATTTCATCTTTAAATCCAGCCGGATAGTTGGGACGAAGTTTGTCTAAAGCAGTCTGTACGTTGTTCGCAGTATCGAGTGCGTTTGCACCTGTTGAAAGACGAATCGCAATACCACCTGCTTCTTTACCATTATATTTTGAGTTGAACTGGTAGTTTTCCGAGCCTAATTCAACGCGAGCTACATCCCCTAAACGTACCTGAGCACCAGATGAAGTATTCTTCAGGAAAATATTACGGAACTGTTCTGGTGTCTGTAACAGACTTTGAGCGTTGATTGTGGCATTGATGGTTTGACCTTCTACAGCAGGTGCACCACCAACCTGACCAACTGCAACCTGAGCATTTTGTGCCTTAATTGCATTTGATACATCAATAGGAGTAAGTTGGTAGGTATTTAGTTTTGCAGGGTCGAGCCAGATACGCATCGAATACTGACCACCAAAGACCTGTACTTCACCGACACCTGGGACACGGCTCAGTGGGTCTTTAATGTTGGCGTTAATATAATCTTTAATATCTGCACCAGATAGAGAATTATCGGGTGAATAAAATGCAACGACCTGAAAGAAACTAGCGCCCGATTTCTTAATGGTAATCCCTTGACGTTGTACCACTTCAGGTAAAGATGCTGTGGCAGTTTGCAGTTTGTTTTGAACCTGAACCTGCGCGATGTTGGCATCGACACCTTGATTGAAGTTAACATCAATGGCAACGCTACCATTAGATAAACTCTGAGAGCTGATATAACGTAAACCATCCAAACCATTTAACTGTTGCTCAATGACCTGTGTCACTGAGTTTTCAATGGTTTCAGCAGATGCACCTGGATACGTCGCCGAAATCGAGATTTTGGGCGGCGCAATCGTTGGATACTGTGAAATTGGCATTTTTGACAGAGAGATAATCCCTGCCAACATAATGACCAATGCAATCACCCACGCAAAGATGGGGCGATGAATAAAAAATTGAGCCATTCACTCTACCCCTTATGCATTTGAAGCAGCTTTCTGTTCAGGTTGAGCTTTATTTTGATCAGCTGACTTTTGTGTTTCTGCATTTGCTTTTGGATTTTGTGGTTGATCACCTGCTTGCGGCGCTGGTGCCTGATAAGGTTTTGCAGAAACCTGCTGACCTTCTTTCACTTTTGCGATACCGTCAACGATAATTTTATCGCCAGTTTTTAAGCCGTTGGTCACAATCCAGTTGGTACCATTAGTACCTGCTGTTTCAATTTGACGCGGTTCCACTACGCCATTTGCATTGACCAACATGGCAACTGCTTGACCAGTTGGTGTACGTGTAACGGCTTGTTGCGGAACCAGATAAGCATTAGGAATCACGGCTTGAGTGATCTGAGCAGTCGTATACATACCAGGAAGCAGTAAATGATTTGGATTTGAGAATACAGCACGTAAAGTCACCGTACCTGTATCTGGATCTACGCTGGCATCAGAAAAAGCGAGATGACCTTCAATTGGATAAGTTGAACCATCTTCAAGGCGGATTTTGACTTTGGTATTGTTGCTGTTATTCAGATTTCCTTTGCTTAATTGTTGGCGTAAACGTAACAATTCAGCGCTTGACTGATTGATATCAACATAAATTGGATCTAGCTGTTGAATCTTCACCAGTGGATCTGTCTGATTCGCAGTGACTAATGCACCAGCCGTTACCGAAGAACGTCCTGATTGACCAGAAATAGGTGAACGAATGGTTGAATATCCAAAATTGACTTCAGCATTTTTAACTTGCGCTTTAGCCGCAGCAACTTGAGCTTCTGCAACGTTCACTTGTCCAACTAAATCATCATATTCTTGCTTAGAAACCGCATTACTCGAAACCAGTTGTTTGTAACGATTCATTTTGGTTCTTAGTGAGTTTAGATTCGCTTCCTGTTGTAACAATGCTGCTTTGGAGTTATCTAAAGTCGCACGATTTGTTCTTGAATCCAGCTCATACAATGACTGACCTTCACGAACATAACTTCCTTCTGTAAATAACCGCTTCAGAATTACACCGCTCGTTTGAGGACGCACTTCAGAAATTTGATAGGCTGTTGTACGCCCAGAAAGCTCAACCTTTTGCTCAACATTTTGTGGTTGTGCGACAAGCACACCCACTTCAGTCGGGGGCATTTGCTGAGCTGCACCAGCTTGCTGCGCATCTTTTGGATCTTTGCTACAGCCAACAAGTGCGATACTTGCTGCTAATGTGCAAGCAGTAAGGGCTGGAGCCCAAAGCTTTGCAGACATCATTGTTTCACCTCATTTAGAGCTTTATCTAAAAATAATTTGTTGTTGTTCAACTTGCTTTGTTTCCACAACCAAAGCAGTGAGATCCAAATAAAACCGATACTCCAACCCGCTAATACATCTGTAGGATAATGAACACCTGCATACACTCTTGAGAGCCCCATACTAAGCAGCCAAAAACAGGAAACCACTAGGAAATATGATCTTTTAGGATGATTTTGATAAATCAAGATGACTAAACTGGCAAGAGTAGCCGCGTAGGCACTATGAGCACTGGGAAATGATGCGCCATAGTTGACCACCAGCTGATAGACTTCTGGTGGTCTGGGCCGATTAAAACACCACTTTAATAACCATCCTAAAACAATACTTCCGCTCACACCTATTAAAATGAAGATGAGTGTTGAGTATTTTTTATACCATGCGCAGACTAAACACCAGACCATAGTAAAAAATAATACAAAAGGCATGCCACCTAAATAAGCTAAAGTAATTACAATTTGATTGAGCGTTTTATTTCGGTGTTCATTCAGGATTTGAATTGCATGTAGATCAAATCCTGAGATGACGGGAGAGTATAAACCAAACACACTCAACAAAAATAAAATGCAACCAATACAGAGTATTAGGTAGGGCATACTTACAACCTTCAGTTTAACCAAGCTTATCGGTTGGAATATGGTTATGAAGTGTACTCGCCAGTACACTTTTTTTCAAGACTAGGTTATTTATACTAATTTCTTTTTTGAAAATATTTAACTATCAGCACACAAATATAACAATTTTAAGTGAATTTTGGCACATTTTCTTCATTATTTAGAACCGTCGCTAGTGTGATGCAGATCCTGACTTGGCTGTACCATCATCCACTTCAAGAGGCTGTTTGGGTGGCCAGAAAAAATCACTAGGACGAGTGAGAAAATGTGTGATTACCAGTTTGGCTAAAGGTTTCCATTGTTCAAAGCGTACACGACGCGCCCGCAAAGCCACAATAATAGTCAAACTAAAACTAACAAATAGGTTGGTCAAACCGATGAGTAACACCCCTAAAAAAGAAACAATAATGAGTCCAATATCTGGGGGACCATTAATACACATCAAACCTTGTATAAAGTTGGCAGAAGCAAACGCAATATGTCGGATATCTAGAGGTAAACCTAAAATAAAGCCTATGGTTCCCATACTCCCGAGCATAATCCCGAAAATAAAGTTACCCGAAAGCGCACCAAGATTACGTTGGATGTAGTCGGCAAATTTATTGAGGCGCTCTTGACCCATCCAGTTTGCCAACCGTTGGTGTGCTTTCAACCGTGGGCCGACTTTACGATAGATAGCCATATTGTCAAAATAACCCGCCAGCAAGCCTGATAAAAATAAACACACACCAGCAATAGCGGCATGGGGAATAGCCAGCGAGGTAAAAGGGTTCAAACTATGCAGTACGATATTGGCTTTTGCATGATTGAGTAATGGTTCATCCAAAAAGTATTGCCACAGATAAGTAATGATGGCGGCCGTAGGAATGGCGATAGAAATATTTCCTAAAATCGCAACAAACTGTGTCCTGATAATATTGATAATTAGGGCTGCCAGTTCTGCAATTTGAGCCGTTCTTGAACCTTTGCGTTGTTGTACAGTCGAAGCAAGCGCAGCCGCAGTCATGGCAGGCTGTTTTGTCGCAACCGTAAAATGCAAAACATGAATCAGAACAAAGCCCAATGAATAGTTCATACTATAAATAAAGGCATGCATCATGGGGGCGAGGGTGAGTCGTGCGGCCAATATTTTCAGTGTTGCCATGATGGCAATGATCACACCTGCACCTGCGGCGGCCCGATACATTTCAAAAAAACCTTTTTTATCGGTACTTACATAGTGTTCACCAGTACGGCTGGCGTTTTCTGTCACTTGTAAGGCGATTAACTCACTGTTTGTGGTCATCAGTGAGCGTACGCTTTTTTCACTATAATGTGCTTCTGTAATATTTTCTAGAAATTCGCCCAGCGAGAGATAACGAATTTGGGCATCACCCACCACAATATTTAAAAGTAACTCGATTCGATCCAGACATTGCTCAAGCAAGGACAATAAATAAGTCAGACTCAGACTGACACCGATCCGTTTGGTGGCTCGTCGTATTTTAAGTACAACTTCCCGACATTGCTCAAACATAACAAAGGCTTGAGAGGCATCAGGCGGTTCAAGCACTGCAACTTCGTGACCGGTATAATGCTGCTTTTTAAATTTTTCAATAAAATCGATCACTTCTCGATTTTGCACTAAAAAAGGCGATTCATATTCGGTCAGTTCAGGCTGCGCATTAATAAATTCTGGATATAAGCCAATACCACTGATACGGTAAGATAAAACCGTAATGGCTTTAATCATTTGATCCTGAATGGCACGTTTTTCATCGATATTGCTATTACTTTGCCCAATGATTTCAAAAAGAGCATACCAGTGCTTTTCATCAATCGCATTTAGCCAATATTTGTCACTACGTTGATGAAATACCTTTCCAATCAATGTACTCAGGTCATGGTCATCCTGAATTAAAGGGAGAAAATGTGCGCCAAGACGTTTGACTAGCTGGTTCCAAAAACCATCTAAAGACAATATGCCGCTGTCGGCATATAAGCTGGTTTGTTTGTATTGATTGATTAGGCGTAATAAAAAGCTTTGTAAGGTGTTGGCGGCGTTAGGTCCGATCAGTAAAGACTCGACAAATGCCTCAAACTTATCATTGATTTCATCTTGATCTTTGCTGTCGCTTGGACGAATACGATTGATCAGCTCAATAATAATATGTTCATCTAAAACAGCCTGAGTTTGATCAAGCTGTTGCTGCATTTGAATGTAAAGATCAGATAAATTTATATGCATAGGCAAAAGAGATTATTGAATCCGATGTAAAGCCATTAAAGTCAGATTGGTAAGTGCTTGACGCGCCTCACTATCTGGTAATTGATTTAAAGCATCAAGCGCAGCTTGTGTTTCTTGTTCAGCACGGGCGCGACAATACTCTAAAGCCCCCGAATTTTGCACAATCTGGATGACTTGCTCAAGTTGTGTGATGCCACCTGTGGAAATACTTTTACGAATAATGTCATGTTCTTCGCCAGTGGTTTTTTGTAACGCGGCAATCAATGGTAGCGTGGGTTTGCCTTCCATCAAGTCATCACCGATATTTTTACCTAAGGTGTCTGCATCAGAAGTGTAATCCAAAATATCATCAATAATTTGGAAAGCATTGCCAAAATGACCGGCAAAATGACGTAATGGCTCACGATATTGGGGGGTATTGGCTAAAATCGCTGCGCCTTCGGTGGCCAGTTCAAATAGTCGGGAAGTTTTACCGTGAATAATATTTAAATAGGTTGTTTCTGTAGTTTCAGGGTCATGTTGCGACTGAAGTTGCAGCACTTCACCTTCGGCAATTTCACAGGTTCCTGTTGAAAAGTCCTTGAGTAAGACCATGTCATTTAGATCGACCAATAAATCAAAAGCACGAGAGATTAAAAAATCACCTACCAAAACCGCCGTTTGATTGTTCCATGTCGCGTTGGCTGTTGGGCGGCCACGACGTAAGCCCGATTCATCCACAACATCGTCGTGTACTAGCGTCGCGGTATGCAGCATTTCAATGATCGCAGCCAATTTACGATGATGCTCTAAGTCTTGAACTCCACATGCCTGACCTGCCAGTAAACACATGATGGGGCGCATACGCTTACCGCCAGCTTCGACTACATGTTTACTTACCGCCATGACTAAAGCGACTTTTGAGGTAATTCCTTCATTAATAAATGTGTCCATCACAGCAAAGTCATGAGCTACAGGCGCGAGTATATCTTGCTTAAAGTCGATGGCCATATGAAAGGAAACCTCATCAATATATTGGTAATTTGCTCAATGGATTTAAAGCTATAAAATCTTAAACTCAAATGAATGACAAAACACAAGTTTTCATACCGATACAACGGTATGAACGTTTGATGTTAAATATTGTCTAGCCAGCGATAGGGAGAAGCTCCATGTTGAGTGGTTTTATAGTAGCAATTTGTTTTTAAACCTTATTTGCGATTTTACACATATTCAAACGAAATACTAGATTGATTCAGCCGATCATAAAGCTTAACTGTCTTTCTTCTTGTTTTTTTGTTTTAGCTTGCGTAATTTTGCATCAAAATACTTGTTGTTTGCCCAGTTATCCCTTAAAATCTTTCGCCTTATACATCCCAGTGGCGTTCGTTTTAAGATCGATATATCCCTTTATCGACACGACGACACGGGCTTGGTTGGAGTACGTTATGTACGCAGTAATCCAAAGCGGTGGTAAACAGCACCGTGTAGTTGAGGGTGAAACCCTTAAAGTTGAATTGTTGAAAGCTGAAACTGGCTCAACTATTACGTTTGATGACGTATTAATGGTTGTAAATGGTGATAGCATTCAAATCGGTGCTCCAGTTGTTGCTGGCGCAAAAGTAACTGCAGAAGTGGTTGGTCATGGTCGTCACGACAAAATCCGCATCATCAAAATGCGTCGTCGTAAACACTACCGTAAACAACAAGGTCACCGTCAATGGTTTACCGAGTTGAAAATTACGGGTATTGCAGGCTAATCACGAGGAGTAATAGACATGGCTTCTAAAAAAGCTGGTGGATCGACTAAAAACGGTCGTGATTCGAATCCTAAAATGTTAGGTGTTAAAATCTACGGTGGTCAATCAGTAACTGCTGGTAACATCATCGTTCGTCAACGTGGTACTGAATTCCACGCTGGTGCTAACGTAGGTATGGGTCGTGACCATACTTTATTTGCTACTGCTGATGGCGTAGTAAAGTTTGAAGTGAAAGGTCAATTTGGCCGTCGCTATGTAACTGTTGAATCTGTATAAGTTTTAATAGTTTAAAAAACCCGCATCTTGCGGGTTTTTTTATGTTTAAAGCTATTACTTGTTTTACGAACTTGTCTCTTTAGCCTGATTGCGAATAAATCGATGATGTTTAATGTCGTCATAGGCTTGTAAAATTTCATCATAAGTATTCATGACAAAAGGACCTTGACCATTGATAGGTTCACCTAATGGCTTTCCTGAAAGTAAAAGTAATTTACTGTGATGCAATGCCGTGATTTCAATATTGTCTCCATGACTCGACATCACAGCCAACGCTTGCTCTTCTAAAAGCTCATCTTGTTCGGTAAATTGTATCTGACCATGACGCAAATAAAGCAAAGTGCTGTCCCCATGTTGGGCAGGCAAGATCAGGTGCTGTCCTTGACGTAGATCAATATCTAAAACAGTCATTGGACTGTAGGTCAGTGCGGGACCCTGTACGTGTTGGTATTGTCCTGCAATGACTCGAACTGAACCTGCCTGTTGAGCCAATTCAACCTTTGGAATATCGGCATTTTTTAAACTTTGATAACGTGGCTCGGTCATTTTATCTTTAGTGGGTAAGTTGACCCAAAGTTGTACCATTTCAAAAGCTCCACCGTGCTCACGAAAAGCAGAACTAAATTGTTCGCGGTGCATCACGCCAGAGGCCGCAGTCATCCATTGTACGTCGCCTTTTGCAATGATTCCGCCACTGCCAGTAGAATCACGATGTTCTAACTCACCTTCAAACATAAAGGTTACGGTTTCAAAGCCGCGATGTGGATGTTCATTTACACCACGACGTTTATTTGACGGACTTAATACGCCAGGACCTAAATGATCCAACAATAAAAAAGGGGAAACGGTATTGCCTAGTTCATGATAAGAAAACACGGAAAGTACAGGGTAGAAGTCACCGACTGAAAAACGGGTATCGTTGCGATGAATAAATGCAAGGCTTTTCATAGGTGAACTCCATTATTTTTAATCTATTGTCATCTGTTTAGCATATGACTTTTATCCAGATAAGATCAGTCCGTATAATAGAACACTGTATTTTAATTTTGATATCTCCTCTCATAATAGTTCGGTATCTAATTGAATATCTTTATCTTGTTATTTTCTTCATAATGCAGTGATTTTTGTACATAAAATTGTGGTTGGAGACATTAATTACACAAAATCCATGTGTTTCTCCACAATTTTAGTTTTCAAAAACAGTAAGATATCGATATAACAGTAAAAACTGATTAGAGGTTTTATTTTATGATTTCCGTAAAAAAAGTGGCATATGCATTAACTCTAAGCGCCAGTGTGGTTGCACCTGTCATGAGCGCAACTGCTTTTGCGGCCACGGCAGCTTCGGAACAGCAAGCGACCTCAAACCTAGTGAAACAATTGAGTGGTATGCAAAGTTTATCTGCCAATTTTGAACAAACGACAAAAGCCACCAATAATACCCGTGCGCCAAAAAATAAAGGTCTAACCGCACAACATATGAATCAAACCTTTAAAGGGGTGATGAAAGTAGAACGTCCGGGTAAATTCTTCTGGGAAACGACTTCACCCTCAAAACAAACGATTGCGACAACAGGTAAAACCGTCTGGATTTATGACCCTGATTTACAGCAAGCGGTACGCCAAAATCTGGATGATCAGGTTGCCAATACACCTGCGTTATTGTTGTCAGGCAATACCAATCAGATTATGCAATCTTATCGTGTGACTCAGCCCGATAGCAGCAAAACTTATTACACCTTATACCCTAAAGACAGTGAAGGTGCTTTTCAAAGTCTGACCATTAGTTTTGGTGCAAATAAAGCCCCAAGTTTGATGATTTTGCAGGACTCTTTGGGTCAAACGACTTATGTGCGTTTTAATAATGTGAAGCTAAATCCATCGATTCCCGCTTCGACTTTCAATTTCACCCCTCCTAAAGGTACAGATATTATTGATCAATAATATCTGGTTGATTTCCAAAACATCGTTTCAGTTAACCGCTCATTTTGGGCGGTTAATTTTTTGATGGATCATATAGATACATATTTTCAATGTTCAGTATAAATAGAGCTTTGTATAGTAGATCAAAATGAATATCGAAAACGATCAGAAGGGGCGGCAATGTCTGCACGACACTTTAAAACAACATTATTGATTCTGCCATTTTTAAGCGCTGTATTTCTCACTGTGGGCTGTCAGCCAAAAACGGAGAGTAAAAAGGATGACACTCCGACACAAAGCAAAGTTGAAAAAGTGAGCGTGCCTGTCATTCAGTCTAAGGTAGTTACAGTTAAATTACCCAAAAATAAGCTGTGTTTGGAAGATGGGTGTACCACGTATCATTTTCAAACAGTCGAAACCAATCAACCGTGGATCAATGAATATTTTATGAATCGGATTAAAAAAGCCGATCCAAATGCGTTTGATAATATTCAGGATCAGCAAGTTAAATTGCCTGAAGGCATGCCTCAGGATGGTGAAAGCACGATCTTTGTGCGTTATTTGGGGCAAAATTATAATTTAGCTTCATTTCAGTTATATAGCTATACCTACTCGGCGGGCGCTGCACATGGGATGCATCATGAAGAATATGTCATTTTTGACTTGAATAAGAAAAAACGCGTGAGTGTTGCAGACTTACTGAAAGAAGGAAGCGATACAACTGTGCGTGATCGCTTATATAGCTTTAATCAAAGCTGGCTGGAAGAGCACAATATTAGCAAAGATAAATTTCAACTGAGCGATAACTTCTACTATGGTAATGAAGGCATTGTCTTTGTGTATCCACTGTATGAACTGGCTTCTTATGCCGAAGGTTTAAGTGAATTGACATTACCTTATGATCAGGCCATAGATGTAATCAAACCTGAATATTTACCAAGTCAGCCTGTGCTACCTAAAGAATAATCAATACCTGAAAGCTAAAATCATGATTTGTAAATATAGTCACTTCATAGTGACTATATTTTTTGCTGTGAAGCACTTACACTATAGGCAGTTTTTCTTTGCAACTTATGATTGGCTATGATCGACCCAAAATTACTCAGAAATAATATTGAAGCTGTAAATCAGGCTTTGGCAAAACGTGGTGTACAACTTGATCCTGCTGAATGGGCATCTTTGGAAGCGCGCCGTAAAGAGTTTCAATCCAAAACTGAAAGTTTACAGGCAGAACGTAATTCTGGTGCTAAACAGGTAGGTCAGATTAAAAAAGCAGGCGGTGATGCCTCTGAGATCATGGCGCGTATGCAGGCCATTGGTGATGAAATTAAGGCAGCAGAAGTTGCTTTAGCAGAATTACAGGCTGAAATTGAAGACAAAGCACTGAGTATTCCAAACTTGCCAGATGATTCTGTGCCAGAAGGCAAAGATGAAAATGACAATGTGGAAATCTCAAAATGGGGAACGCCACGTCAGTTTGATTTTGAAATAAAAGATCACACCGATTTGGGTGAGTGGATGGGCGGTCTTGAATTTGAAACCGCAACCAAATTGACGGGTTCACGTTTTAGCGTATTGAAAGGGCCTTTAGCTCGGTTACAACGTGCTTTAACGCAATTCATGCTAGATACTCATACCTTAAAAAATGGTTATACCGAAGCGTATGTACCGTATTTGGTCAATGCAGATTCATTACGTGGTACAGGTCAACTGCCTAAGTTTGAAGAAGATTTGTTCAAGCTACAAGGCGAAAAAGAATATTACTTGATCCCCACTGCTGAAGTCCCTGTGACCAACTTTGTGCGTGACGAAATCATTGATGCAGATCGTTTGCCGCTTAAATATGCAGCACACACGCCTTGTTTCCGTAGTGAAGCTGGTTCTTATGGACGTGATACCCGTGGTTTGATTCGTCAACATCAGTTCGATAAGGTTGAAATGGTGCAAATCGTCAAACCAGAAAATTCGATGCAGGCATTAGAAGAATTAACAGGTCATGCTGAGGGAATCTTGCAGGCACTTGGCTTACCTTATCGTAAAATTCTTCTTTGTGGCGGGGATATGGGTTTTGGTTCAACCAAAACTTATGATCTTGAAGTGTGGGTGCCAAGTCAAAATACCTATCGTGAAATTTCAAGCTGCTCAAATATGGGTGACTTTCAGGCACGTCGTATGATGGCACGTTACCGTGCGGATCAGAAAAAAACTGAATTGGTACATACCTTAAATGGTTCTGGTTTGGCGGTGGGTCGTACTCTATTGGCGGTGATGGAAAATTATCAACGTGCTGATGGCTCGATCGAAATTCCAGAAGTATTGCGCCCTTATATGGGTGGAGCAACTTATATCGATTAATCAGATCGATATCTATTGTGCATGATTTTTGCTTTAACCTACCCAAAATCAAGATGTAGAGGTCGGCTGTGGAAATTCTTCCAATTTCACTTAAGTTGCAACAGCAACGTTGTCTGATCGTGGGTGGGGGGCATATTGCCTATCGCAAAGCACTATTACTGGTCAAGGCTGGTGCAATTCTTGATGTAATTGCACCTGAAATTGAGGAGCAGCTTCAAACCCTAGTTGAACAAAGCCAAGGGACACTGTATTTAAAAGTATTTGAAGACAGTGATTTGGATCAGGCTTATCGTTTAGTCATTGCGGCAACCAATGATGCTGCGGTCAATCAACGCGTGTTTGAGCAAGCCGAACTCCGAAATCTGTTGGTGAATAGTGTGGATGATATTCCCAACTGTCGTTTCATGATGCCTGCGATTATTGATCGTTCGCCATTAGTGATTTCTGTCGCCTCAAATGGCGCTTCACCTGTGCTATCACGTCAGTTGCGTACTCAGATTGAAACACTGGTTCCACATGGTATGGGGAAACTCGCCGAGTTCTCTGGACAGTGGCGTAGCCGCGTTAAGACCAAGATTACCAATCCAGATGAGCGTCGTATTTTTTTGGAAGAACTGTATGCCAGTCCTCTTAAAGAACAGGTGTTTCATGACAATCTGGAAACCGCCAATCAAATGATGGCACAGGCGCTTTCTGAGTGGACTGCGCCTAAAGGGGAGGTCTATTTGGTGGGGGCGGGGCCAGGTGATCCAGAGTTATTGACTTTAAAAGCCTTGCGTCTGATGCAACAAGCAGATGTAGTCATTTATGATCGCTTGGTTTCTCCTCCGATTTTAGAGCTTTGCCGCCGTGATGCCGAAAAAGTCTATGTGGGTAAGGCGCGATCCAATCACAGTGTACCGCAAGATGGCATTAATGCTTTACTCGTTCAATACGCACAATCAGGAAAACGTGTTTGCCGTTTAAAAGGTGGTGATCCCTTTATCTTCGGACGTGGTGGCGAAGAAATTCAGGAGTTATTTGCAGCAGGTGTTCCGTTTCAGGTGGTGCCTGGTATCACGGCAGCGTCAGGCTGTTCAGCTTATGCTGGTATTCCATTGACTCATCGCGATTATGCGCAAAGTGTACGTTTTCTGACAGGACATCTAAAAGAGGGTTCGCCAGAACTACCGTGGAATGAACTGGTGTATGAAAATCAGACGCTTGTGCTGTATATGGGATTAGTCGGGCTTGAGCATATTTGCCAGCAACTCATTGCACATGGTCAACGTCCTGATATGCCTGTCGCTTTGATTTCTAAAGGCACTACTCCTGAACAAAAAGTAGTGGTCGGTACACTCTCTGATATTGCATCTAAAGTTGCCGAATACCATATCCATGCACCAACTTTGACCATTATTGGTGAAGTGGTCAGTTTGCGGGAACAATTGCAATGGTTATAGCCCGAATTGTTCCAATTATTTAGTAGAGAGACTTTGTGATCCACGTTGTATTGTTTGAGCCTGAAATTCCTGCCAACACGGGTAATATTATTCGTTTATGCGCTAATACAGGTGCGCAGTTACATTTGGTCAAACCTTTAGGTTTTGAACTCGATGATAAAAAACTGAAACGTGCTGGATTGGATTATCACGAATATGCGCGGATGAAGATCTGGGACAATATTGAACAATGCCTTGAATATCTCAAAGCGCATGGAATTACTGAATCTGAAGTTTTTCCATTAACCACCAAAGGCAGTGCGACACCACATACAGTCGATTTAAATCGTTCGGTTGCATTATTGATGGGGCCTGAAACGCGCGGTTTACCTGAACATGTGCGTTTAATGTTTCCACAAAAAAACTGGATTCGTTTACCGATGGCAGAAAACTCACGTAGTCTGAATTTATCGAATGCAACGGCAGTGATTGTCTATGAAGCATGGCGGCAACAAGGTTTTCAACCTTTGTCATAAGAAGATTTAAATATCTCCATAAGGACTTGCAACCACGATGACATAACCGTCAGGGTCTTTAAACCAGACTTCGCGATGGTTGGCATTTAAATTGACTTTCGGTTGTTCCAGAATGTTGACTTGATGTATCTGTAAACGCTGTACCAAGTCATCAAAATCAGGGGTTTTAAACCAGAGCAGAACGCCATTGCCTTTGGCGGCATCAGGATTGCCCAAATAAGGGTGATGATGCGCTTGCCATTGGTGTAGCTGTAAAACCATTTCACCTTGTTTGTTCAGCAGTTGTTCGTATTCAGTGCCGCCATGACCACTTTTAAGTTCAAGAACCTGTTGATACCACTGACTACTGAGTTCGACATTCTGAACTGCAATTAAAGGTTGAGGTGTCATTCTATCTCTCTTTTTTATGATGTCGCTGTGCTTTGAGATGAATCATAATTTTGTTGTGCTTTGAGCACAGCTTCAATATGGGTTTCTGCCCATCCTTTGAGTTGTAAAGCTGTTTGCGAAACATCGCGACCTAAATCGGTTAAACGATATTCGACTCGAATGGGCGCAGTATCTTGTACCTCGCGCAAAATAAAGCCATCCCTTTCTAATATTTTTAGTTTCTGCGATAAAACTTTTGGAGAAATCCCTTCAATTTTTTTCTTGAGCAAATTGAAATGAATCGGTTGTTCTTCCAAGACATTTAAAATCAATAGTACCCATTTGTCTGCAATTTTTTCAAAAAAAAGACGTGCAGGACAATTTTGGCTATAGACATTATATCCGCAGGCAGAATTCACGACTGTACTCCTAAATTGTGGCTTTTGTGTAAATATTTTACGAGAAAGCACTCGGTTACTTATTGGTAACTAATTGACACCTAGTTTCTAAAATATATCATTAAACTATCTTCATGCAAATAGGGCATTTCTAATGGCTAAGGTATCTCTGGTTTATTTTTCAGGCTATGGTCACACTAAGGTTTTGGCAGAAACTTTTGCCGCGCAAATTGAAGCGAATTTGATTGAAATTAATCAGGATGGTGATATTCAGGATCAAGACTGGCAGACGCTAGATGATTCGGCTGCAATCGTATTTGCAGCACCAACCTATATGGCTGCGGCACCATGGCAATTTAAAAAATTCGCCGATGCAACCTCTAAGAAATGGTTCACGCGCGCTTGGCAAGATAAAATTTTTGGTGGTTTTACCAATAGCGCCAGCTTAAACGGTGATAAACAAGTCACTCTAATTCAGTTCCAGACATTGGCATCACAACATGGTGGTATTTGGGTCAGTTTAGGTTTATTACCTGCCAATACTAAAACAGCAACGCGGCAGGATATCAATAATCTGGGTGGTTCAGTAGGGGCGCTGATTCAAACTCCTGCGGATGCCGGTGTGGATGAAATTCCAGAAGGTGATATTGAAACAGTCAAAAGTTACGCACAACGTATTCAAACGATTACCGATCGGTTTAGCCTAACAAAATAATGATGTTCAATATTGGCTCAGATTTAATAGATCAATCCGACAACTTTTGGATCGCAAACTGATTAAATTTGAGCCAAGTTCCATTGTCACTCTTTATTGAAAATCTAAGTTGAAAACAAAAAAAGGGATAGATTATTGAGGTTCAATTTATCTTTATCATCATGTGAACTAACCAATGAATTTTCTAAAATCACGTATGATCCGATAACAAACGTACAATCCACTCAATGAAAATAAAATCAATGCGCCTAAGATATATTTTAAATTGTCTATATCATTCTGATAAAGCTGTTGAATATCTTGCTGTGACCAAGTCAAAGCGGTGGGTTGATTGTTTTGAATGTCTATCCATTGAATATTTTGAAAATAAAGATAATTTCCGATCGATTGAATGGTCGCTTTGCGGATGTAACGTGTACTAAATAGGTTGTATTGATCCGTACAAACAGTTTTTAAATAATGTTCACAACTGAGCTTCATCACATAACCGTGATCTTTTAGCACGATCAGCGCAGATTGATCTGGTTTTTGATTATTCGACATCAAAATGTACTGATGATCTGCATCTGTATCAAAATTAACGACTTTTCGACTTTCATACAGCTCATTACTGTTTAAAATATCCTGTGCTTTGATAAGACATGTGATGACCAAAGCGGCAGTAATTACAAAAATACAGATCGCTAGACTCAAGCGGAATATCTTTTTGATCGTTTGATGCATACTCATCTACTAAAATTTTAAAATTAAACCCAAGACTTTAACATTCGAACCTGTTCAAACATGTTGATTGTAAAAACATCAGACATTCTTTGAATAGGTAGATTTTATGTTAAAAAAGCTAATTATTTCACAGATTCAGAGAAAGTTTTCGTTAAAATTATCATGACTTTGAAATGACATTTTGATGTGTATTTTTATTAGAAATAATTGAAAACGGTTTCGGTTATTCCTGTAATAAGTGAAGGACTTTTATGGGTAATTATTTTTTACTACAAGCACTGAGCGTTATATTTGCACTTTCAATTGCAACCACGATGTTCAATAAGCGAATTTTAGATTTTCCTCAAGCCATTGGTGTACCTATTGTTTCGGCGGTGTTGGTATTTGTTTTGCAATGGGGGGCGAACTTACTTCAAGGCAATCAATTTATCACCATCAATATCCATAATATTGAAGAAGCGGTACGGGGGATTGATTTTTATGATTTTTTAATCAATGGAGTAATCTGCTTCATCTTAACCTCCTCAGCGCTCAAATTTAAAATATCTGATTTACGAAACCATTGGAAACCGATCGGGATACTGGCCACGATTGCACTATTGCTTTGTGCGATTTTTTTTGCAGGTTTAATGTATGGGTTTCAATTTTTGATTGGTCATCCAGTTCCTATACTTGTATTACTCCTTTTAGGATCCGCTTTGGGTGCAACAGATCCGATCGGTATTAAGGGTGTACTGAGTTCAGTTCGCGCTCCACATCATTTGATTGTTAAATTAGAAGGTGAATCTTTATTTAATGATGCCATGTGTATTGCGGTATTTATGACCTTACTCAATGTATTGCAAGGGGAACATTTCTCTCTGATGCATACACTTGAAAATTTCGTTTATGAGATTGTCGTTGCTGCGATGATTGGTTGGGCGTTCGGGTTAGGAATTCTACGCTTACTTCGTGGGAAACATGAAATGGAATCGCTGATTTTAACAACAGCATTACTCGCTTGTGGTTCTTATTTGGTGGCATTATTCGCCCATGCTTCCGCACCGATTGCTTGTGTGATTGGGGGATTAATCGTAGGTAATAAATGGAAAGAAATATTACAGGAACGAGAAATCCGTGAAGTTAATCATTTCTGGCATACCGTGGAAGGGATTATTAATTCTTTCCTTTTCACATTAATTGGGCTGGAGCTTTTTATTCTGGATTTAAATGCAAGCATGATTTTGGGGGGGATTCTTGCATTTATTGCGCTACATATTTCCAGATTTGCAGCAAACTTTTTATCCTTCTCATTTTTTCCATCATTTAGATCAAAGAGTTATAATGGTAGTTTGACGATATTATCTTGGGGTGGCGTACGTGGAGGGATTTCTTTAGCATTAATATTAGCAGTCGCAAACGTTCCTGAATTACGTGAATATAGTAGTATTTTAATTGGTTATACATTTATTAGCGTACTTCTTTCGGGTGTTGTTTGTGGTTTGGGTTTACCTGCGGTGATGAATGCATTTTATTATAATCCGAATGAGGAAACTCAAGGATTTAAAGGCTGGTATCAACAACTTTGCAATAAAATGAATCGGCGTGGGTTTAAATACATTGTTGGTGAAGATGCCAACGGAATGGAGACTATTACGATTTACAACCCTGAAGTCATTATTGATAAAAAATCAGAAGATGGAATAGCCTCTGTGCATAATCCTAATAAAATTGAAGAAGTAAAACGTTTAGAGAATCCCGATAATTTTTAATGGGTTAGTTCTTTTTAGGTGGTTTTCAATATAGCTAAAAGTTTATGGATGTAACTTTTAGCTTTTTTATTAAATTTTGTTTAATAAATATATTAGAATGAATTAAGGTGAAAATGCTATTATTTAAAAAATATTTAAATTAATTGAACTTATTTAAAGATCATCTAAATAAATAATAATTTTATAGTGTATCTTTTGTATCGAAATGTATTTTAAATGTGACTTGATTTTGTTGTTAAATAAATTTTTATAAATTAAACAAGTGTTTATGTGTTTTGATTGTGCGTTAAGTGATTTAAGTATCATATTTTTTGTAATGTGTCATATTTTGCATATTTTATTTTTTAAATTTTAGGTTTTAAATAATATTTACATAAAAACTGAAGTATTTCTCATTTTACCGTGTGAGATATCGAAGTGAAATAATTAGAAAATAAAACCCTAAGACTAAATAAATAAGGAAATGAGAATATGTCAGACATACAAATTATTGCCAAAGCGAGCCATGCAACTTTAGTTAATTCAACTGCTAGTACCGTTAAATTAACAGAAGCCTCAGTTGTTTTAATAAAAGCCCCATCCACAGATGTTAAAGCCATTACAAGAAATGGAACGAGTGCAGTTGTCGAATTGAATAATGGCGAAAAAATCATTATTCAGGATTTCTTTAGTACCCAAACTGCAACTAACAATAGCTTAGTGTTTGAAGATGCACCTAATAAATTAATGTGGGCGCAGTTTGTCGATGCTCAAGGCAATGCGATGAATCCCGTTATCTATGAACCATTAACCAAGCTTGAGCCATTATTATATGATGATCATGGCAATGCGATTAGTCCGTGGGCATGGGTGGCTGGCGTAGCCGCTGTAGGGGCAATTGCTGCTGCGGCTGGTGGTGGAGGTGGTGGATCATCAGGAGGGAGCGGCACCACACCAGTTGACAATCCAGATAAAGTCGCGCCAAAAGTGACTCTTTCTACTCAATTGACGAATGATTCAACGCCCATATTGAATGGAACAATAGATGATCCAACTGCAAAAATCACAGTTGTCGTCGATGGAGTGAGTTATCCGGCTACTAATAATGGGAATGGTACTTGGACTCTGGCAGACAATACATTACCACCTTTAACTGATGGTTCGCATACCGTTGTGATAAATGCAACTGATGCCGCAGGAAATGTGGGGACAACCACTGGGACAGTGGTGATCGACACAGTGGCACCAACTGCCCCTGTTGTCAATCCAGTAAATGATACGGATGCAATTACAGGAACAGCCGAATCAGGTTCTACAGTAAAAGTAACTTTTTCTGATGGAACGAAAGCCACAGTGGTTGTGGATTCTGATGGGAAATGGAGCGTACTAAATCCTGGACTTCATGATGGCGATAAAGTAACAGTGGTTGCTCAGGATCCAGCGGGAAATACTTCATCACCTACAGAGGTGTTTGTTGATGGTGTAGCACCAGCAGTGACTCTTGATGATCATTTAACTAATGATTCAACGCCTGCTTTAAATGGAACGGTTGATGACCCTGCTGCAAAAGTCACAGTTGTGGTTGATGGCGTGAGTTATCCAGCTATGAATAACGGGGATGGAACCTGGACGCTGTCAGACAATACGTTACCTACTTTAACCGATGGTTCACATACCATTGTGGTAAATGCAACTGATGCAGCAGGGAATGTCGGGACAATAACAGATAATTTAGTGATTGATACGATTGCACCCAATGTACCAATAATTAATCCAGTAAATGGTACGGATACAATTACGGGAACAGCCGAATCAGGTTCTACAGTAAAAGTAACTTTTCCTGATGGAACTACAACGACAGTAATTGCTGATTCTGATGGGAAATGGAATGTACCAAATTCTGGACTTCAGGATGGCGATAAAGTAATAGCGGTCGCTCAGGATCCTGCTGGAAATAGTTCGCAACCTGCACAAGCAGTTGTTGATGGTGTGGCGCCAGTAGTGAGTTTAGATAATTTATTAACCAATGATAATACACCAGCATTGCATGGAACGGTTGATGATCCATCTGCAAAAGTCACAGTTGTCGTTGATGGTGTGAGTTATCCAGCTACGAATAACGGGGATGGAACATGGACGCTGCCAGACAATTCATTACCTGCTTTAACCGATGGTTCACATACCATTCTGGTAAATGCAGCTGATGCCGCAGGAAATAGCAATACCATTTCCAAAGACATTTCTATCGATACTACAGCACCAAGTTTGACGATTACGACAACTGATACCACATTATCGCCTAACGAAACTGTAGATATCACCTTCAACTTTAGTGAGAAAGTCATCGGATTTGACTTGTCTGATATTCAAGTCACAGGAGGCTCAATTTCACAACTTCAAACCACTGATGGTGGTTTGACTTGGACGGCAAAATTCACCCAATCAGGTACAAATCAGCCTAGTATTCAAGTTTCTGGCACTGGTTATACCGATCTTGCGGGTAATAATGGTACAGATGCCATATTGGATGGCAATAACAACTTTCATTATGATCCAGATGCAAAAGACGTGATAGGCAGTGTGGTGTTGTCTGCGGGAGAAGACGCAAATAATGATGGTGTAATTAATACAGCAGAATTAGGAGCTGACGGCAAAGTCAATGTTGATATTAGCTTAGGTGTAGATGCAGTTGTTGGGGATGTAATCGTAATCAATGGCGAGTCACACACATTGACCCAAGCAGAAATAGATGCACAAAAAGTTATTGCTTCGGTGAGTGTGGCTGATGGTAGCAATACTATAATTGTTACACATGACAATGGCCTGGGCCATGTAGATTCAGCTCAAACGACTGTTAATGTTGATATTACACCTCCAAATGTTACACCAATAATAGGATCAGTGAGTGATGATGTTGCGCCTGTTATGGGAATTCTGAATTCAGGAGATATCAGCAACGACAAAATGCCAACCTTGACAGGTACTGTAGATCCATCTGGTTTAACAGATGGCAGTGTCATTACTATCTACGATAATGGCAATGCGATTGGTACAGCGGTGATTACAGACCCAGCTACGGGTTCATGGAGTTTTACACCATCAACTGATTTAAGTGAGGGTAATCATTCGCTAACAGTGGCTTTGGTTGATCCAGCTGGAAATAAAGGCAATGCTAGTCCTGCTTTTGATTTAATTGTGGATACGGTTGCACCCGCTGCGGGAACAATAATTTTCAATAATTTGACCGACAGCGGCGTACAGGGGGATGGTATTACCAATGATAAAGCTTTTGACTTAAGTATTTCAGGTCAAGAAGCAGGAACAACTGTTGTTTATCAAGAGCTGATTGGGGGTGCATGGACAGATTTAACGGGTCCAAATATTACAGAAGCAAGCGATGGTGAACATACTTATCGTGCAAAAGTAACTGATGCTGCGGGTAATGAAAGTACGACCGCCACTATCAGTATCAACATAGATGCTACTCCACCTGTGGCAGGTACATTGGCTTTTAGTAATCTGACCGATAGCGGTGTACAGGCAGATGGTATAAGCAATGATAATACTTTTGACTTAAGTATTTCTGGTCAAGAAGCAGGGTCAACTGTCGTTTATCAGGAGTTGACTGGAGGCGCATGGATAGATTTAACAGGTCCAAATATTACAGGAGCAAGCGATGGCGAACATACTTATCGCGCAAAAATAATTGATGTAGCGGGTAATGAAAGTACAACAGCCAATATTAGTATCCTTGTTGATACTACTGCTCCAATTGTGACGCCAACAATCGGTTCGGTTGCAGATGATGTAGCACCGATTACTGGAACGCTGAGTTCAGGGGATAGCACGGATGATAAAACGCCAACTTTGACAGGTAATGTAGATCCATCTGGTTTGGCCGATGGTAGCTTGGTAACCATCTATGATAATGGCAATGTTATCGGTACAGCGGTGATTACAGATCCAGCCACAGGTGCTTGGAGTTTTACACCATCGATTGATTTGAATGAAGGTAATCACTCGCTTACAGTTGCTTTGGTTGATCCGGCTGGAAATAAAGGCAATGCTAGTCCTGCTTTTGATTTAACTATTGACACTACAGCACCAAGTTTGACGATTACGACAACTGATATCACATTATCGCCTAACGAAACTGTAGATATCACCTTCAACTTTAGTGAGAAAGTCATCGGATTTGACTTGTCTGATATTCAAGTCACAGGAGGCTCAATTTCACAACTTCAAACCACTGATGGTGGTTTGACTTGGACGGCAAAATTCACCCAATCAGGTACAAATCAGCCTAGTATTCAAGTTTCTGGCACTGGTTATACCGATCTTGCGGGTAATAATGGTACAGATGCCATATTGGATGGCAATAACAACTTTCATTATGATCCAGATGCAAAAGACGTGATAGGCAGTGTGGTGTTGTCTGCGGGAGAAGACGCAAATAATGATGGTGTAATTAATACAGCAGAATTAGGAGCTGACGGCAAAGTCAATGTTGATATTAGCTTAGGTGTAGATGCAGTTGTTGGGGATGTAATCGTAATCAATGGCGAGTCACACACATTGAAGCAAGCAGAAATAGATGCACAAAAAGTTATTGCTGCGGTGAGTGTGGCTGATGGTAGCAATACTATAATTGTTACACATGACGATGGTCTGGGAAATATAGATTCAGCTCAAACGATTGTAAATGTTGATACCACAGCACCCAACAGCACCACCACCACAGTCACTATTAATAACATCACCACTGACAACATCCTGAATGCAACAGAAGCCAGCGGCAACGTGACTATCAGTGGAAGTGTGACTGGAGACTATCGCGTAGGCGATGCGGTGACAGTCAATGTTAATGGCACAGATATTCCGACCACCGTACAAACAGGAGGAGCATGGAGCATCAGTGTTGCGGGCAGTGAATTGGTTGCAGATGCAGACAAAACCATCAATGTCAGTGTCAGTGCAAGCGATGCAGCAGGGAATGTCGGTGTGGTGACTCAGAATAAAGTTTATACGGTTGATACCACACCACCAGATAGCAGTAGTACCACTATCACTATTGATAACATCACCACTGATAACATCCTGAATTCGACAGAAGCCAGCGGCAACGTGACCATCAGTGGAAGTGTGACTGGAGACTATCGCGTAGGTGATGCTGTGATAGTCAAAGTCAATGGCACAGATATTCCGACCACCGTACAAACAGGAGGAGCATGGAGCATCAGTATTGCGGGCAGTGAATTGGTTGCAGATGCAGACAAAACCATCAATGTCAGTGTCAGTGCAAGCGATGCAGCAGGGAATGTCGGTGTGGTGACTCAGAATAAAGTTTATACGGTTGATACCACACCACCAGATAGCAGTAGTACCACTATTACTATTGATAACATCACCGCGGATAATATTCTGAATTCGACGGAAGCCAGCGGTAATGTGACCATCAGTGGAAGTGTGACTGGAGACTATCGCGTAGGCGATGCGGTGACAGTCAATGTTAATGGCACAGATATTCCGACCACCGTACAAACAGGAGGAGCATGGAGCATCAGTGTTGCGGGCAGTGAATTGGTTGCAGATGCAGACAAAACCATCAATGTGAGTGTCAGTGCAAGCGATGCAGCAGGTAATATTGGCATCGTTACACAAGATAAGGTTTATACGATAGAAACAGTCGATGCTGTTAATGATACGGTTAATTTAGATATTATCAGCCAGACCTCAGTCACTTATGCGCCAGTGGTGGATAGTGACACTCAAGTATTGGGTTTACTAGAGTCGACTTATAACACTGACAATAGTGCATCAGTGATCGTTGCTCCTGACCAATCTGGTTCATTGAAAATTGAGATTAGTCAGACAGCATTGGTTGCTGTGGCAGATGCATTCCGTTTAGATGTGATAGATAGCAGTGGAAATATTGTGTATTCGGCTGTGACTCAAAACTCTTTATTAGGAGATGTAGCCGGTCTTCCAATATTGGGGCTAACAGGCGATAACACTTTAACTGCAACCATCGATGGTTTATTACCTGGTAGTTATTATGTGGTGGTAAGAAATGATTCTAGCACTTTAACGAATCTGCTTGATGCCGATGGTGGTGGAGTATCCTTACAAGATTTAGGGGATGCTGGCGTAATCATTGGTGCAAATAATCAGACAGTTATTTTAACTGCGCTATCAAATGCTTTGGGTTCTACACTTGGACCACTTGCGGTCAATTTACTTACTCCTGTTTTAGCTACACTTAATGGGCTTGGTGTTGATCAACTTGTAAATCCTATAGTTAGTGTTTTAAATACTATTGGTTTTACTGGACTTGCAGACACAATTATTTCAGATGTGGCTCAAGCCCTTTTAAGCAATACCTTGACTCTTCTTCAAACCACGACTATTACCACAACACTCACTGAAACTGATTTTGCCGTAGAAAGCGCTTCAGGAAATGTGATCACAAATGATCATCCAAATCAGGGTGATTTTATTACTTTAATTCAAAACAGTGAGGGTGTTCAAAAAGTAGTTTTATCTGATAATACTGATGTTACGCTTGCAGGGAAATATGGCACCTTAACCATCAAAGCAGATGGTACCTATACTTATAATGCCTATGGAGATGCAACATCAGCAGGAAAAACAGATGTATTTACCTATACGTTGTCTAACGGTATTAGCTCAGATCAAGCAACTTTAACCATTAATATTGCTGATAAAAGTGCAACTACTCTTAGTTTAAGTCTAGCTGCAGATAATGGAAGCAGTAATGCAGATCATATTACCAATAATGGAACGATAAATGTTACTGGAATTGAGCAAAATGCAACATGGGAATATCGTGTAAATGGTGGAAGTTGGCAAACAGGTACGGGTTCAAGCTTTACATTAAATGATGGTATTTATACCAGCGTAGAGGTTCAACAAAAAGATAGTGCGGGTAATGTTAGTGCAATAACCGATTTGGGCGCTGTAACGATTGATACCACACCGCCTTTGCTCAGTATCTTGGGTGCACAGGACAATGTAGGTGTGTCGCAAAGTAATTTATATTCTGGGGCAACTACAGATGACTCAACACCAACACTGTATGGGAAAGGAGAGCCTAATACTACGATTAGCATTGTTCAGGATGGTGGAACACCTATAACCGTGAATGTTGACGCAAGTGGAAATTGGAGTTACACGCCAACAAACGCATTGACCTCATCTGCGACAGGTGTTCAACATACTTGGGCAATTAGCGCGAGTGATGTTGCTGGAAATCAGACAAATTCAACATTTACGCTTAATGTCACTGGACCAGCAGCACCAATTGCTGTGGCAAATAGTAATGCATTGTTAGGTTTAGTGGGTGCAGATGTTACGGGACTGATTGATTTAAATAAACAATTTTTTATAGCTGCTGATGTTAATAACAATCTATCAAAAGTTGAAATTACATTAGATTCAACACTCTCATTGGGTGGTGAAACATTTGCATACTCTGAAGCTTTGGCGACCATGTTTGGTTTAAATGTGTCAGTGCAAGCCAGTACATTGACAGTAACACTACCTGTCATTGGAACGCTTCTTGGACAACCTGCTAAAATTACCATTGAATCACTAACTGCAAATACCCCACTTGATAATCAGATGATTAATGAATTTTTGGCTTCAGTTAAAATGTCGGGTGGTCTTTTAGGAGGGACCTTAAGTCTGAGTCTTGTAAATGATCTAACGATAAAAGCAACTGATTTGACAAATCTTTCAACGGAATATACTCGAATGGATTTAGCTGATGCGGGAGTCTTGAAAAACTTACTCTCTGGAAATAATACACCAGTACATGTCGGTACATCTGGAGATGATTCTTCATCACTGGATTATGCAAATAGCACATCATCAGTACATCTATATGGTCTTGCTGGTAATGATGTATTAAAGGGCGGATCTGCTAATGATATACTTCGAGGCGGCGATGGAAATGATACTTTGAATGGTGGTGCTGGAAATGATTATCTCAATGGCGGCGCTGGACAAAATACATTCATTGGTGGAACAGGGTCAGATACGGTGTTTTTTGATCTTTTATCTAATGATCATTTAGGCGGTCATAGTGGGTTAGATACTTGGACAGATTTCCATGTAGGCAATGTCACGACAGACCAAAATGCGGATAAAATTAATGTATCAGAGCTATTGGATTCTTCTGCCAACGCTGGAAATATCAATGATTATTTAAGCTTGCTTAAAGTGAGTGATACGTCTTATAAGCTTAATGTTGACCGCGATGGTACCGCTGGATCATATCAATCGGAAACCTTACTGACACTTAATTTTCAAGCCAATGAAACGCATGCTAATCTAACCATTGATGATTTATTACATAATCAACAAATTATTTTTTAAGTCATATAGCAATGCAATAAAAGCGGATGATATATCCGCTTTTATTGTGATTAATAAATATTAAACTAAGCCATAAAAAAAAGAGTTTTTGTATATTACAAAAACTCTTTAAAATATAAACGCTAATTCAAATTCGCTGTAATCTTTTTCAAAATACCTAAAATCACATCAAACTCACTTTGAAGTGGAGTACTTTTACGCGTGATTAAGGCGAGGGTGCGACTTGGAGCATCCTGAAGTGGTTTGATGACTAACTCATCATTGCCTTTTAACATATGCGTTTCAATTGCAATCGCAGGTAATAGGGTAAAACCTAAGTTTGAAGATACCATTTCAATCAGGGTAGGTAAGGAGCTGGCTTTCAGACGATTGTCATTTTTACGCTCGCCAATTGGGCAGGCACTTAAAGCATGATCACGTAAACAATGACCTTCTTCTAAAAGCATCAATCTGGATAAATCAAGATCATCCAAAGATTGAGCATTTAAAGAATGTTGATCATGTTTATTACAGACGAGATATAAGTCTTCTTTGGCAACTTCTGAGACTTTTAAGCCGCGGGTATCAAATGGTAGAGCCAACAGCACCATGTCCAGATTGCCATGTTCAAGGCGCTCTACAATTTTTTCACTTTGTGCTTCGTGTAGATGAAGCTGAATCTTAGGAAGTTGCTTATGCACCTCTTCAAGAAGTGGTGTCAAAATAAAGGGTGCAATGGTCGGAATAATCCCCAAATGGAGATCTCCTGTGAGAGGTTCACTCATTTCCCGACTTAAACGCATCAAATCCTGAGCATCTGCCAGTAAAACACGAGCTCGCGCAACCACTTGTTCACCAAGCGGAGTTAAACGTACATTTTGGCGGTCACGTTCAACCAGAACGCCACCAAGCAAACGTTCAAGTTCCATAATCCCGCCCGACAAAGTCGACTGCGTGACGAAAGAACGACGTGCTGCTTCTGTAAAGTGCAACGTTTCTGACAGCGTCACTAAGTATGACAGCTGTCTCAATGATGGTAATGCAGCCATAGTGTCCTAATTTGATGTTCTAAAGTGGTTCGCAAATAAACCGCTAAGTTGTGGAATAAAATGTGCAGGGATATCATGCCCCATTCCATGAATTAATTCAAATTTGGCATTTGAAATTGCTTTGGCAACAGCTTTACCATGACTTGGCGGAAGTAACCGATCTTGTGATCCGTGAACAACAAGGGTGGGCTGTTGAATTTGCTTATCAAGTTGTAGTAATGAACCTGTACATAAAATGGCTAAAAATTGTTGTAACACGCCCGCAGGATGATAACTGCGTTGATAAAGTTTGCGTGCAGTTTGCATGGCTTCCATTTGATTGACATAACCCGGTGAGCCAATAATTTCATAAAGTTTTAGGCTATGATTAATAATACCATCTTCATCATTGGATTTAGGCTTACCAATCAGACTAAAAAGCTGTTTGGGAAATGGAGGCGGTAGCAAGGCCTGATTATTACTGGTAAATAATAAACCTAATTTCTCTACTTTTTCAGGATATTTCGCCGCAACAATCTGGGCAATCATCCCGCCCATTGATGCTCCGAGTACATAAACCTTACCCAATTGCATTTCATCAATCAACATGGATACATCTTCAGCCATATCATAAAGGGTATAAGGCGCACCTTGATTGCCTAAGCCTAATGCAAAACGTCCCATCAGCTTAAGCGTATTTAAACGTTTTCCTTTATGTCGAATCTTGGAGGAAAGACCAATATCACGATTGTCGAAACGAACGACATGAAAGCCTTGATCGATCAATGATTTACAAAAGAAATCAGGCCAGAATAACATTTGGGCGCCCAAGCCCATCACCAATAAAATCGTTGGTTTTTCAGGATCGCCACCGACTTCGACATGAAGTTCAAGTCCATTACTCAGTTTGACTTTTGTTTCATGCATAAATGAGGTGTAAGGTGAAACTTTGTATTCCAAGGCGCTATTCATTTTTCTTTTGATTCTCCAAAAAGGCATTTAACAAGATAAATGCCTTGGATTATTTAAACCTTAAATTTGAGCTGGAATCAAGTCTGGAACAAGTTTTGTTAAGGTCAAACGTTGTTTTGCTGCTGTTGGCCCAAGCAGTACAAAGCCACGTAACGTCCCCTCAGCATCTGAAGCTTTTGCAAGCATGCCATCTTCAAGTTCTTCAGTTTCCCAATTGACGTCAACATCTACAGGGGCGGGAAGTACAGTCAGAGGTGCCGCAGGTGTTTTAACAGCAACGGGCATGGCAGGATAATGTACAGACGTTGTTTGTCCAGTTAATGTTTTGGCGAGTGCACGAGCTTGCTGCATAATTGGCATAACATAAGGAAGCAATGTTCCATTGACTTCGGCACAGTCGCCAATTGCAAAAATATCAGTTTGATTAGTTTCGAGTAAACTGTTAGTAATGACACCACGACTGGTTTGAATCTCGGCGGTTTTTGCCAAAGAGATATTAGGCTGTAAACCAATGGCTGAAAGGACGATGTCTGCAACGAGGGTCTGCCCGTTGGCAAGTGTAACCGCATAATCCTGTCCATCATTTATTTTTGTGACTTTTTCAACTGTGGTTGAAAGTACAAAACGAATGCCACTTTGTTCTAGACTTTGTTGGAATGCTTCGGCTACATGGGCTGGCAATAGACGACCTAAAGGACGAGGTGATAAATCAATGACAGTGACATCATGATCTGTATTTTGAAGATCATTTGCAAATTCGCAGCCAATAAGCCCAGCGCCCAAAATGACTACACGTTTGTCATTACATTTTTCAAGATTTTCGCGAAATGCTCGATAATCGATCAGTGAATTCACCACATGAATGTCATCACTTCCATCGCCTGCAATGGCGAGACGAATCGGATTTGCGCCCACAGCTAACACTAATTTTGAATAGGGCTGAATTTGTTGTTGTCCGTCTTTTTCAGTCACCAATTCATGGCGATCTGCATGAATTTCTTTAACCCATGTATGTGTCTGAATTTGCATATTGAGTTGTGTTGACATTTTTTCGGCATCACCCAACTGAATTTGTTCAGGTGCTTTATTGCCAACAAGTGCATTAGATAAAGTCGGTTTAGCATAATTTACTGCATCGTCAGCACAAATCATGAGAAGTTCATGGTCTGGGTTTAATTTCCTAAACTCGCGAGCCAACGTGTAACCTGCCATGCCTGATCCAATGATGACGATAGGATGCATTGCGTATTCTCCATTCACAGTAAATGATTAACTTTTAAGTAAAAAGACCATGAATTGTACATGGTCTTGATGAAACATATTAGATTTCGATCATTTCAAAATCAGCTTTTGAAACGCCGCAATCTGGGCAAGTCCAGTCATCTGGAATGTCATCCCATTTTGTCCCCGGTGCAATGCCGTCTTGTGGCCAGCCTTCTGACTCGTCATAAATCCATCCACATACGATGCATTGATATTTTTTCATTTGATTCTCCAACCCGATAAGTTCGCTTCAGCTGCCTGTCGTAAAACGAATCCATTCTCTAAATATAGACTCTAGCGATAAATGCAATCACATTTATACAACTTATGATTTTTGCGCAGATCATCAGCTAAGTAAAGCAATTAAAGGAGTTTAATCATTCAGAATAAAAGCGGAATGGCAGCTTGGGACAAAAGCGTGGTTTTTTGGGCAATGAAGCCAATCAAGTCATTTTAAATAAAAATAAATTGATGCTTTACAATTGGTTGTATCGAGTCTTTCTTGAAAAAGTGGCATGATAATTAATGAATAATCTTGTTGTTGGTTGGTCTCACTGGTCTAGTTAAATATGAAGGTGTAAAATTAAGACATTCATTTGCCATCTTAGATTGTATTTATGACCGCTCTTGCTCAGACTTTATGGTCGCATATTCGGACTGTGCCTGATTTTCCTAAAAAAGGCATTTGTTTTTATGATTTAACTCCTTTATTTGTCAAAGAACTAGACTTACTCACTGATGCATTAATTGCGGCCATTCCCGAGTCACAATTACAACAGGTCGAAAGTTTTGTTGCAGTGGAGGCAAGAGGATTTGTATTAGCCACTTTATTGGCACAACGATTACAAAAAGGTTTATTGTTAGTTCGTAAGGCGGGCAAGCTACCACCACCAGTTGAATGCGTTGGTTATAGTCTGGAATATGGTTCAGATCAGTTAGAAATGTCAGCGCAAATTGAAGCGCAAAAAGTGATTTTGGTAGATGATGTGCTAGCGACAGGTGGAACCTTAAAAGCGGTTAATCAACTTTGTCAAAAATGTGGACATCAGGTTTTGGGTGCAGTCATTCTACTGGATTTGCCAGATCTTCATGCGGATTTAGGTTTATCGGTCTGGCATGTGCTGGATAATAAATCTGAGGGTTATTCTGAATAAATCATATCCATAAAAAGAGAATGAGACCTCATTCTCTATAGGCGCTATAGGATAATTTTCAGATTTATTTAAAATACTGTTTTTGAATATGTTCAATCAGATGATTAATCTTTTCGGGCTGTTCAAGACGATGATGACCACCTTCAACAGCATCGATTAGCATATAGTTTTCCAATTGTGATTGAACTTCACGCATATCGATCACCTCATCACCTAATTCAAGATAAGCCAGTCGTGGAAGATCGTTATCCAGATCTTCAGGCGCAATAGGGGGATAATCATCACGAAAATGAGGGGTTAAACTTGGGTTAGCCACAATCGCAGCCAATTGATATTGACTGGAGAGTTTAAGCGCCCAATATCCGCCTAGACTATGTCCAATCAGAATATTTGGTCGAATGCTTTGAATAATATTTTGATAAAAATGTGCAACTGTTTCATAGTTTAAATTGCGATAATCGACATCAATACAAAACTTGTTTGTACTTTGAATAGCATGAAACTTGGTGGATTCACGCGAGGAGTCCAAGCCATGCAAAAATAATATTTTAAATTGATCTTGCAGCATTTTTATTTAAACCAGTAGGATGAATAAACTGGTCATTCCATGTCCACAGCTATTCGTTTTAAAAGCACCTCAATGTTTAAATATTTTACTGTGAAGTGTGGAGAATGAATCTTAGATTTTGGTCTAAGGAGATGGGTTAAAGCATTCAAGAAAACAGGATTCACATGAATTTCAAAGATAGAGCCGAAGAAATCATACGAAAATCTGATGACATCTGCTAAACTCTACGACTTCATTTTTTTACTTAATCGAGGCAGAGATGACGCAACAAAACGCTCAATCGACTTCTGAACCCATTATTTCCGAAAACGATTTAATTGCACAGCGTCATGCCAAGTTAAAACAAATTCAGGACAATGCGAAGCAAAGTGGCCAAAGTCCGTGGCCAAACAGCTTTAAACGCGAACATTACGCCGCTGATTTACAAGAACAATTTAAAGATCAAGATAAAGCACAGATTGAAGCGGCTGAACATGTTTATGTGAAAGTTGCAGGACGTGTCATGCTCAATCGTGGATCATTTATGGTGATTCAGGATATGACAGGTCGTATCCAACTGTATGTGGACCGTAAAGGGTTGCCCGCAGAAACTTTGGAAACTATCAAGAGTCTGGATTTGGGCGATATTATCGCGGCTGAAGGTTATATTGGTCGTTCAGGCAAAGGCGATTTATATGTTCACCTTGAAGGCTTTGAATTACTGACCAAATCGTTGCGTCCTTTACCAGACAAATTTCATGGTTTAACTGATACCGAAGCTAAATATCGCAAACGTTATTTGGATTTGATCGTCAATGAAGAAACGCGTAAGACTTTTGAAATTCGTGCCAAAGTGGTTGCAGGGATTCGTGCATTTTTGAACAATGAACGTTTTATGGAAGTTGAAACCCCAATGATGCATATCATTCCGGGGGGGGCTTCTGCGCGTCCATTTGAAACGCATCACAATGCATTGGATATGCCATTATTCTTGCGTATCGCGCCTGAGCTTTATTTAAAACGTCTGGTGGTAGGTGGTTTTGAACGTGTGTTTGAAATTAACCGTAACTTCCGTAATGAAGGGGTATCGACACGGCATAATCCTGAATTTACCATGATCGAATTTTATCAGGCTTATGCAGATTATAAAGACCTGATGCAATTGACTGAAAACATGCTGGAAAAATTGGCTCTGGATATTCTGGGTAGTACAGATGTGCCGTATCAAGGCGAAGTATTCAGCTTTAAAGGGCCGTTTAAAAAGATTTCCATGTTCGATGCGATTTTAGAAAATAATCCAGAATTTACGCCTGAAAATGTGAATGACCGTGAATTTTTGGCTAAATTTACTCAAGACGTATTAAAAGAACAGGTAAAACCTGGCTTTGGTTTAGGTAAATTACAAACGATTGTGTTTGAAGAAACCGTTGAAACCAAATTGCGTCAGCCTACATTTATTACTGAATATCCAGCGGAAACGTCACCACTAGCGCGTCGTAATGATGACAATCCACATATTACCGATCGTTTCGAATTCTTTATTGGTGGTCGTGAATTGGCGAATGGTTTCTCGGAGTTGAATGATCCGATTGATCAAGCGGAACGTTTTCAGGCGCAGGTTGCAGAAAAAGATGCTGGTGATGATGAAGCGATGCACTATGATGCTGACTTTGTGGAAGCACTTGAGTATGGTTTACCACCAACCGCAGGTGAAGGCATCGGAATTGACCGTTTGGTGATGTTATTTGCTGATGCACCAAGTATCCGTGATGTTATTTTATTCCCGCATATGCGTCGGAAAGAAAGTTAATATTTTAAAAGCAAAAACAAGCGCCTAAATGGCGCTTGTTTTTTATAGATGCAGAAAAATTATTTTTTGACGGCTTGTGTATAACGTTCGTTGACTTTATTCCAGTTCACCACACTCCAAAATGCCTTGATATAGTCCGCACGACGATTTTGGTATTTTAAATAATAGGCATGTTCCCAGACATCCAATCCGAGTAAAGGCGTACCTTTTGTTTCAGCAATATCCATGAGTGGATTATCCTGATTCGGTGTTGAGGTGATGGCAAGCTTTCCATCTGGCGTGACAATCAGCCAAGCCCATCCTGAACCAAAACGACCAGAAGCTGCCTCGTTAAATTTTTGTTTGAAGGCATCCAGTGAACCAAAGTCCTGATTGATTTTTTTCAGCAGTGTTGCGCTTGGTTGCCCTGTTTTCGCTGTGGGTGCTAGGCTATCCCAAAAGAAAGTATGGTTAAAATGACCACCGCCATTGTTACGAACAGCTGTATTGTATTTAGAAATCTGTTTTTGTAACTGAATAAGTTCGATTTTGTCGAGCTCTGGATAAGTCTTAATCTGTGCATTCAAGTTATCGACATAAGCTTTATGATGTTTGCCATAATGAATTTCCATGGTTTGTTGATCAATGGCGGGCTCTAAAGCATTGCTGGCATAGGGTAAAGGTGCTTGTTTAAAGTCAGCAAATGCAGACATACTGATGACTGATGTAGTTAAAAGAAAAAGCGTAGTCTTAAATGCTCGTGTCATTGGATCGTCCTTATATGTCGAAAACTTTTTCAGATCACATAGTAACGGGTTTATTATAGAGAATGATTCTTGGTTACATATATATAATAAATTTTGTATCAAATTGATCAAAAATTAAATATTTTTTAAGTTTTATATGGAGCATTTTTAGACTTATTTCAGACATTATTTTATTTCTTCTTGTGGAAGAAAAACAAAAGGCGGCTTCAAACCATGACAACAGATGTCTTTTGTCTAAACATACACAGCAATACTATTTTTTATTTATTTATCTTAAATAAACTGTTCAATAGAATTTGAGTCATGCATGACCCAATATTGTATTTTGTATGCTAAATGTTCTTAAATTTTAAATGTCACCCAGTATTTTAATGTATTTGAGTATTTGATGAACAGATGGTCGCTAAAGGTGTTGACGCTTATCCTGCTTCTATAGATAATGCGCACACAGTTTATGGCTATGTAGCTCAGTTGGTTAGAGCACCGCACTCATAATGCGGGGGTCACAGGTTCAAGTCCCGTCATAGCCACCATTTTTAAAGATCATGTACCTTACGTGATCTTTTTTTTTATTTACATTTTTCGATCATCTACTTTTGTTAACATCAAGTTCAATGTTTTAGTTTTCTAATTAAAAACGAACTTATGCATTTTCATCACCTCACTTTCAGGAAGTTATGACATGAATAAGTCAGTATTACTACTTACAACAAGTATTATTTTTAGCTCGAGCAGCCTATGGGCATCCGATTTAAGTTGGGGTGATCCTCAAGAAAATCTGGGGGAAATCAAACTTTCAGGTGCAATACGAACTCATTTTTATAGTAAGGATTATCAGGAAAAAGCCAATGAGGGGCAAAATAATCTCTGGCGTTTAGCAGATATTCGTCTGGTGCTGGATTATGAAAATCCAGATTGGCTGGCTTCGATAGATGGACGCTGCTATCGATATGATCAACTTTGTGATGCGGTTTTTTTACGTCACGCATGGATAGGCTACAAGTTGAATGATGAACAACGGATAAGTTTAGGTTTGCAGCCTATTAATTTTGGATTAGGTGAATTTTGGGGCAGTAGTTATTATGAAACGCTCATGAATACCGTAGGGTTTGAGGATGTTTCCAATCTTGGAATCCAATACCAACTTCATCATGATGACTATCACGCGAGCTTTGCATTCTATCCAAGTGATGGCGGAAATTATAAAGGCACATCAAAAGATGCTAGTCGTTATACTCCAAACTTTGTGGAATCAGATGATTTAACGACGGGAACACATTTAAGAGAAAAAAATATGTGGATCGCGAGATTAACCAAAAAAATTGAATTACATGAACGTCGTCAGCTAAGTACAGAGCTAGGGACATCTTTTTGGTATTCAGAGATTGAAAATAAACGTACTCATCGTGATGGACATCGTAACACATGGAATGTTTTTGCTACGACTCAGTTAGGTCAGTGGCAATGGCTTAGTTTATATGGTCAGCAGAAGATCAATAATCACGACGATATGTTCCCAGACAGTTCAACCATGGGCGCTTTCGATAGTAATTATCAACTGGCAAACCAAGGACGCTATTTGCTCAATGAAGTGAATTACACCTTTGAGCAACCCTATTTTCACTTAGAAAATATTAAGCCGTATTTATCGCATAGTCGTTTCTTTAAAGATGAATCAGGTTATAAAGATTCAGAACGTTTAATTGGTGGGATTGCATTTAATTATAAAGCCATTGGCGTTCAGGCTGAATATCTTATGAGTCGCAATGACCCGATGAACGGCGGAGACGCTGATAGTTTGGCGCAGGGGAATCAAACTCAGAATGGCTGGGATAAAATGTTTTATCTCGCGGTGGGCTATTATTTTTGATTATTAGGTTTTAAGCTCAATACATACTAGAAAATGTATTGAGCTTAAAGATTAGTTCGATTTTAAATGTTTAGAAATCACATTAAGCGTATCTGAACGAAGGTAAAATGGTTTCAATAGATTAAAGATTAAAGGCTCTAATAAATCCTGTTCATCCAATGCCTGAATCGCCTTAGGATAAAAACGTAAAGCTTCTGTTTGTATATCTTGTTCTGTTAACCCAACTCCAAACAGTAAATCTTGCAGGGTTTCATCTTCATAAAAACGATAGAACACCTCAACCCCATGTAAAATCAGATTTTGCATTAAAGGCGATTGGCGCAACTCTTTCCAATACTCATAAATTAGAACAAAGAATTCTTCAATATCAATGGGTTTAAGCTGAGAGGCGTATTGATAGATGGTTTTCTCTTTGACATCATCCCAAATATCACGAATGAGAATTTCCAAATCCTCATTACTTAAAATGCTTAACCCAGCAAGTTGCTGCTGAATAAACTCAGCTAGATAATCTTCCAGTTTTTGCTCAAGGCGTTGTTGCTGAATGCTCGAAAACTGACGTAATTTACGTTTCCATTCAGACCCAGCGCGTTCTGGTAGCTGACTTTTGGAGTTTGAGGTTGTAAATAATATAGGAAGCTTATTTTGTAAAACCGTTGTAGCAATAAACTGACACAACTGCCGAATCGCAGGACTACTTTTCAAAAATTGGTTCAAGTAAACCCGTACATTATCGAGTTCTAGAAATTTGGATAACCAGATTTCAAATTGATAATCAGAAACCAAGTCATTGACAGTGGCCGTAGACTGAAGCGTATATAAATAAATTTTTTGCGCAATTTCACCAATAAACTCAAGCAAACCAGCGCCAAGCTGCATTTCTAAGGCATAGCGTTTGACTACATCTTGTAGTTGCTCAAGGCTCACCACTTGACCAAGTGTCAAATGTTGTGAGGTATTAAATATGAGATGGGTAATATGCTGTAGATATTCTGGTGAATGTTCACCAGTAAGCTGCTGTTTAAAATAACGCACTTGCTCAAGCAGAAGTGCTTGAGCAAGTTGTTCGCTAGGCGATAATGTCTGATCCGTGACAGTTTGATCCTTAGATGTCATCTGGTCTCCAACCATTTACGATAGGGTAGCGGCGTTCGCGACTAAAAGCACGTGAGCTGATACGCGGTCCAATCGCGCCCTGACGACGTTTATATTCGTTTCGATCTACAAGACGAATGACTTTTTCAACAACTGCTTTATCAAAACCTTTGGCAATGATATCGGCCTGACTTTGATCTTCTTCAATATAGGCATACAGGATTGCATCCAGAATATCATAAGCAGGTAATGAGTCCTGATCTTTTTGGTCTGGACGTAATTCTGCTGATGGCGGTCGAGTAATCACACGTTCAGGAATGACAGGCGTATCACTTAAACTATTACGATACTTCGCCAATTCAAATACGATGGTTTTATACACATCTTTGAGGACTGCAAAGCCACCGACCATATCACCGTAAAGTGTACAATAACCGACTGCCAGTTCAGATTTATTGCCCGTCGAGAGCACCAGATTACCAAATTTATTGGATAAACCCATCAATAGCGTACCACGTGCACGAGCTTGCAGATTTTCTTCGGTAGCATCGGCAGGACTGTTGCCAAAAAATGGATACAGGGTTTGCATAAAGCTATTCACAATATTGTGAATTTCAGCAATCCCAAAGGTTACACCCATGCGTTGTGCTTGTTCAGAAGCATCTTCAACACTGATTTGCGCTGTATAAGTATAAGGCATCATGACGGCTTGTACTTTATCTGGACCAAGAGCATCCACTGCAATTGCAAGTGTTAGTGCCGAATCGATACCGCCAGATAAACCTAAGATTACACCTGGAAAACCAGAACGCTGAACATAGTCACGGGTTGCCATGACCAAACCTTGATAGATTTCAGCAATCGCATCCAGATTTGGCGACGGATCAGCCACATTAAACTTTTTATCTTCAGGATTAAAGTCTGTGAAATAAAGAGCTTCTTTAAAGCTAGGTGCTTTAAGTGCCAGACTGCTGTCATGATTGATAATAAAACTACTACCATCAAAAATCAGATCATCTTGTCCACCGACTTGATTGACATAAATCAAATTCACATTAAATTGTTTAGACAATTCCGTCAGGGTTTGTACACGATGTTGTGGCTTACCGACTTCATAAGGGGATGCATTTAAAATAACAATGCTATCTACATTGAGCTGTGCGACTTGCTTAACCGTATTGATTGACCAGATGTCTTCACAAATCAAGACACCAAATTTATGACCTAAATATTCAAAAACAAGATGCTGATGACCTTCATTAAAATAACGTTTTTCATCAAACACACCGTAGTTAGGTAGATTGTGTTTGTTATAGATGCCGAGGACTTGACCGTCTTTCATCACCGCCGCTGAGTTATAACGCTGGCCTTCTTCGGTTAAATGTACAAAACCAAATACCATGACGATATCTTTGACTTCAGCAAGCTGTTTAAAGGCTTTATCGATACGTTTGGCAAGTGCTGGACGCAACAATAAGTCTTCAGAAGGATAACCAATCACTGAAAGTTCTGGGAAAATAATTAAATCAGCATTTTGTTTTTTTGCTTCAAGCGCCTGCTCAATCATTTTTTGAGCATTTGCATCTATATTGCCAATATGCGGTGAAAATTGGGCAAGGGCAATTTTAAAACTTTTCATCCAAACCTAATCCTAGATTAAATATATAGATATACACAACATGTTGATTTATCATTTTTTTTGTTCAACTTTGCGTATGAGGTAACAAAGTAAAGTAACGTATAACGTAAAAGCGCAAGGTGGATAATATATACCAATCCAATGTTTTTCGGCGTAAAAAATGACAAGTTTTTGCATATTATTATGGAATACTTACAAATTGACATTTTTTAAGCAACTCATCATAGCATTATATTAAGCAAATCATGATGTGTTTAGAAATAAGATGATATACGGTTTAAACAAGCACTTGATGGTTCAAAAACGCTTACTTACCCATGCTGAAAAACAACTGGCAATGAGTGTGTTTGGCACATCCATTAAACTTGAGCATATTCAAATTGTGGCGCATCGATTGGTTTTAAAACACTATGCGATTAGTCCTAATGGCAATATTTATTTTCATCCAGCAAATTGGTGTGAGGATTTTACTCAAGATACGATTTTAAAGCAGTCGTGGCTTATTCATGAACTGGTACATGTTTGGCAGTATCAACAAGGCGTTAAGCTGATTCGTACAGCTCTATTTGATCGTAAATATAATTATGTGTTACAGCAGGGCAAACAATTTTTTCAATACGGTATTGAACAGCAAGCACAGATGGTACAAGACTATTTTATTCGCTTGCATACAGGACAACCCTGTCAAGATCTTGCTACATGTATTCCATTTATTCCAAAATAAAACGTAGAAGTATCGTTGACTTGGGTATGGATAGAAAGTTGATTTGTGTGTTGATCAAAACTGAAGATTAATCATTAGAAAAATAAACGATCTAAAAGCTTCAGAGGTCAAATCGCAGCAATGATTTAACCTCTGTCACTTGGTTTAAACTGGGAAATTTAAACCTAAATAAATGCTGTTATTGAGAGAGTCTTAGATTATTGAGCTGGCTGTGTAGGTTGAGCTTGTCCTTGAGCTTCAGCAGCATTTTCAGAACCAGGTTGTGCTGAGGTAGGTTGACCAGCAGCTGACTCAGGCGTCGCAGTGTTTGGAGATTCTTGAGTGGATACTACCACTTTTTCTTGCTCTTGAGCATGATCTGCTTTTGCAGCAAAAGTAGTAGCAGCAGCTAAAGTAAGTGATGAAGCTAGTAGAATTTTAACGAGTTTCATTGGAGGCATCCTTTATTTAAATTAAAAAAAGCGATCAGTGAATGACTTTGAGTTGAGTAATCAAACGACTTCGCTTGAACATCATGCTAGAAGTTCTGTTGACAGGCAGCAATCAATGCAACAATGCTTAACGAGTAGATTTACACAAAAATTACAAATGGTGAGTGACTGTATTTTTATTGTAAAAATCATGCAATTTAATCCTGTAAAAAGTGTATGGATTTATTTCATGATGATTAAAAATAAACCAATATCATTACTCATATTTACACAAACACAGACAAACAGAGAATAGCTAAATTGGATATTTCACTAAATAAATGGATTTTAATTATTTTATTGAATATGTGGTGTGATTTTTATCACAAAATGACTTTAAGTGAATGTATCAAGAAAGAGCTAGGTATTTTTAAAAGATCCATAATAAGATAGATCAAGTCGCTACAAAGACGTCTGAAAAAGCCAAAATGCTCCCATGATTGATAAGCTGAGTTTAACGTGAAAATTATTAATTCAAGACCTGTTCCCACTCATATTCTTTCAGGATTTTTAGGTGCAGGTAAAACGACGTTGCTGCAACATTTATTACAACAAAAGCCTGAGCATGAAGTCTGGGCAGTCCTCATGAATGAGTTTGGTCAAATCGGTGTGGATCAACAGCTTTTGCCGCAGCAACAAGGCTTTGAAATCAAAGAACTGCTTGGTGGTTGTATGTGTTGCAGTAGCCAATTGCCTTTACATATCGCGTTGGCACGTTTGCTCTCTGAGTCAAAACCAGATCGTTTATTTATAGAACCCACTGGATTAGGGCATCCTGCACAATTGATGGAACAACTGACTGAGCCGCATTGGCAAAGTAGTCTGGATATGCGGGCATTGGTCACAGTGGTGGATGGCAGTCGATTACATGAAAGTAATTGGGTCAAACAAAATCTCTATGAAGATCAGATCAAGGCCGCTGAAATAGTCGTCATTTCCCATACAGATGTGATGACCTTTGAAGATGATCAGGCATTGTTGCAACTTCAACAAGAATATGAGGTTTACCAACAACAATGGTTAAGTGCCGCGCATGGGGAGCTTCAGCTAAAACAGATTGATCTGGCACATGTTATCCATGAACGTAAAATTCAGCCCTTACTGATCCAGCAAAGACAACAGCCGACTGCGGAACAAGCAACTGAAATTAAAGAATTACCTTACCATTATGTAGAACACGCGCAGGGTTATATAGTTGCTGGCTGGAAATTTCCGCGTCGTTGGATCTTTAATTTTGACCGATTATTGGATGTGTTATGTGAACAGCAGAATTGGTTGCGTATAAAAGCTATTTTTCATACCCATCAGGGCTGGATGTATTTTAATTGCAACCCGAATCAGTTTAATTATAAAACGGGTGAAGAAAATATTGATAACCGTATTGAAATGATTAGTCAGCATGAGCACAACTGGCTCAAACTGGAAACTGATTTATTGGCCGCGAGAATAGAAACCTGATCAGGTTTCTATTCTATATTTAAGATTATTTGAGGTTTATAAGTCAATTTATTTTTGATCTAACACTGCTTTGGCCTGTGCATGGTCAATATCTTTTTCCCAGTGTGCGATGACAACAGTCGCAACACAGTTGCCGATGAGGTTGGTACAAGCACGGACAATTCCAATAAACCAATCCACCGAAAGAAGAAGTACCAGACCAATGGCAGGTAAACTTGGAATTACTGATAAAGTCGCGGCTAAAATCACCAAGGCTGAACCTGGAATCCCGTGCGCGCCTTTAGAGGTCACCAGTGAAACCAATAAAATAGCCAGTAGGTCATGCATGGAAAGATCAATATTGCAGGCTTGTGCAATGAAAATAACGCCCAAAGTTAAGTAGATGGAGAATCCATCCAGATTAAAAGAATAACCCGTTGGAATGACCAAACCGACTGTTGAATCTTTAATACCAAGCGCTCTGAGCTTTTTCATGATTTGTGGCAAAACAGAATCTGAAGACGCTGTACCTAAAACAATGGAAAGTTCATCTTTAAAGTAGTTTAAAAACTTGAAAATATTTAAACCTGCAAGTTTAAGGATGGAACCCAAAATCACCACCACAAAGACAATACAGGTCAAATAAAACAAAATCACCAGATAGCCCAGTTGCATGAGCGAGTCTAGTCCAAATTTTGCTGTGGTATAGGCCACCGAACCTAAAACGCCTAAAGGTGCGAGACGGATAATGAGTCCCATCATCTTGAATAAAACTTCAGAAAAAGCTTCGATGGATTGACAGACCAGTGATGAAAATTGTTTAGGAATCAGCAGCAGACTGACACCAAATAAAATGGCAATCAGTAACACTTGAAGAATGTCGCCATCGGTAAAGGCACCGAATAAGGTTTTTGGAATGATATGCAAAATAAAATCTGAACCTGAACTAATCGCGTGTGCACGTTCGGTATAGGTACTTAAATCCTTACTGTCGAGCTTAGTAATATCAATATTCATTCCGACGCCAGGTTTGAAGATATAAGCGACGGCAATGCCCAGCATGAGGGCGATAGTCGTGACTACTTCAAAATAGAGAATGGTTTTTGCACCAACTTTTCCCATTTTTTTAATATCACTTGCACCATAAATACCCAATACCACAACACAAAACACGATAGGGGCGATCAGCATTTTGATCAAAGAAATGAAACCATCACCTAAGGGCTTTAAATTTAAAGAAAAATCATGAAAACTTAGACCAATTACGATCCCCAAAATCAATGCAATAATGACTTGAAGAAAAAGACTGGATTTAATTTTTTGCCACATTGTACAGGTTCATCATCGAAAATTTCCCCAAACATTGCAAAAAGCTCGCCAATTTGAGATTGGGCCATCAAAAAAAGAAAATAACTAAAGATCAAACAATGCTGCAATGTCAGGAAATTTGAATAAATAGATGAAAACGATAACTTCAATCTGATTGCTAAAATCGGGTATGCTAGCGCCCATCAAAAATGGACAGTTTCATTATGGCGCTAAAAGCAACAATTTATAAAGCAGACTTAAATATTGCAGATATGGATCAGCATCAATATGGTGATTATCAACTCACATTAGCGCTGCATCCTTCTGAAACTTTAGAGCGTTTGATGGTTCGTATCGTGGCGTTTGCACGTTATGCAGATGAACAACTCGAATTTACCAAGGATTTATTTGAAACCGATGAACCTGCTTTATGGAAAAAAGACTTAACAGGTTTACTTGAGCAGTGGATTGAAGTGGGTTTGCCGTCTGAAGATAAAGTCAAAAAAGCGGCTGCGCGTTGTAAACAGGTGGCTGTGATTGCTTATGGCTCACAAGTCGATGAATGGTGGAAAAGAAATCCTAAAATTAAAACCCTTGAAAATGTGGAAGTCTGGCAAATTTCAGCAGAGAGTTCAGCACAACTTGAGCAACTTAGTCAGCGTACTATGCAATTACAACTGAACGTGATGGATGGTGAGTGGACACTCATCGGTGATCAGGCGCAAGTTGTGATTCAATGGACACAGTTACAAGGGTTATAATCTTGACAAGATAAGCCACGTTATTTGATCTGGAGAAATGTGTCATGACCGCAGAACTAGAAATTATCGATTTGAAAGTAGGAGAGGGTAAAGAAGCCGTTAAAGGAGCTTTAATTACCACACATTATACAGGCTGGCTTGAGGATGGAACCCAGTTTGATTCTTCACTGGATCGTGGTCAATACTTTGAATGTGTCATTGGCACTGGTCGTGTGATTAAAGGTTGGGATCAGGGCATCATGGGAATGAAAGTTGGCGGCAAACGTAAGTTAATCGTTCCTTCGCACCTTGCGTATGGTGAGCGCAAGATGGGTAAAATTATTCCTGCAAACTCAAATCTTATCTTTGAAATTGAATTGTTCGATGTCAAAACTCGTGATGATTAAACTTTAAATCATCTCTCACATCGGATCTTTTATTCCGATATTGTAGGTTCGATGTGTATGAGCAATTTATGTTATGGCACATTTTAAAATGTGATGTTTAAATGAATAAAAAAACAAGAGACTTCTTTCATAAGTCTCTTTTATTTCTTCCTATGCAAGAAAAAATAAAAATAAAAGAGTTTAAACAATGATGAAAGAAGTCTTATATATCTTAAATTTTTAACATCATAAAAATGGATGATCCAAGCTAAACCTTAGAGTTAGAAGAAATTTGCTTATTTAATTAAAAGAGATCTGCTTGTTTAAATTGATGAAATGCAATGGGATGTTGAACGATCCAGTTATGTTCATCTACTTTAAAAGGCATCATCAAATAGAGTTAACGCATAGAAATAGAACTCATAAAAATACAATACCTTCATTCATAGAAGAAATTAACCTAATCTTGAACACATATTTTTCAGAATACTTTTAAGGGTTGAGGCGAAATTTAAATAAATTTACAACAATTTTTTGTGATTTATTTGACTTTTATTTGTGTAAAATTAGATCAATAGGCAAAATACAACTGAATGCTATAAATGCTAAGCGAAGCTAAATATTTTCTAACAAACTTTGAAAATTTGGCTTCATATAAATTCTAAGATAAAAGCAACAATAAGAGAGACCACGACGATGAATGATTATTCTGATTTAACCGCGACAGAGCTTTTAAAAGAGCTACATCACTTCTTTATGATTGATACCACTGAGGATGAATATCCTGGATTGTGGGTGCAAGAAAAAGTTAATTTTGATAAGCATTATTGGCTAGATGAAGACTATAAAGTTGAATTGATTAAAGAGACATTATCCATGCATCCGCATCAGTCCGCAAATTATCGTATCACTCTATTTCAAGAAGGAGAGCCGATCACTTTATTGGATTATGATGGGGTCAATAAAAAGATCAAAATTTTCCGCCGTGGACAGTGGATTAATCGTTTATATAAATATTTGTATCAAAAAGAACGTTATTATCTGGAGCAAATGGCTGAAAATCCGAATTTTGCAATCATTGAATATTAGACTTCTTTCATGATGGTTTGAACGCTCTTTATTTTTCTCGCATAGGGATGAATAAAAGGGACTTATGAAAGAAGTTTATTAAGTGGTGATATGAACATTTTGTCACATTTTTAAGAAAAACTAAGTGAAGTGATTATACTTTATTGTAATTTTCTTATAAGAAAGATGGTAATTTTGCCATCTTTTTTTATGCAAAAATAATCAATGGATTGTAATCGTTTTTGGGTGCTTTTTGTACAAAAACAAATGTTTGAATATTCATCTAAAAATTTTTTATAGCTTGCAATATGACTGTAAAGTTAAGAAAAACCTACAAAAATTTTTAAGTTTCTTTTCAGATTTGATTAGTATAACTGACACTGTTAAAAGCCTGATGGATTTCTGTCAAAAGCAATGGATTGTGGATAGAAAAATAGATATTTTCGATCAGACAAAGCCTTCAGAGAATAACCCGAATTGAAAGATGATATTTCTATGCCAACACGCTTTCCCTTGCAATCTTTAACTCTGAGCATTTCATTATTGTTCGGTTCTATAGGAGTCAGTTCTGTTTATGCGGAAACGCCTGCAACAACAGATTTGCCTACAGCAGCGGAGATCCCAGCTGTGACTGATCCACATACAGGTGAAGCACCCGAAGAAGAACCACAAATCGATGTGTCGACTCTCACGATTATTGGTTATCATGAAATAACATCTAAGGATGCGGTTATTCCAGATTATGCTGTAACGCCACAGCGTTTTGAAATGCATCTGGATTGGCTGATTAAAAACGGTTATCACTTTATTAGTGTAGATCAATTGATTAAAGCCAATGAAGGTAAACTCAAACTTCCACCTAAACCTGTATTACTTACTGTGGATGATGGCTATCAATCATTTTATCAATATGCCTATCCGATTTTAAAAGCCCGTAAAATCCCAGCAGTATTAGCGGTCGTTGGAAAATGGCTGGAAGTTAAGCCGAATAAAATGGTGCAGTTTGGTGATGAAAAACTTGAACGCAGCAAATTATTAAGCTGGAAAGAAATTAAAGAAATGCAGGACAGTGGCTTAATCGAAATCGGTAGCCACAGTTATGATTTGCATCATGGTGTCATGGGCAATCCACAAGGCAACTCTGAACCTGCGGCAACCACACGTATTTATGATGCAAAAACCAAAACTTATGAGTCTGATCGTGCCTATGAAAAGCGCATTAGTGATGATTTAAAGAAAAATATCGATACGTTTAAAGCCAACGGTATTCGGGCACCACGAGTCATGGTCTGGCCTTATGGTCGCTATAACATGGAAACTGTGCGGATTGCTAAAAAGTTAGGTATGCCGATTACCATTACACTTGATGATGGGCCTGACCATGTGACCAAATCTTTAGGGCACCTCAGTCGTATTTTGGTGATGAAAGGCGAAAGTACCGATGATTTGGCGCAAGACATTTTAACGCGTCAAATGAACCTGACCGATAATAATCGTCCGCAAAAAATCATGCATATCGATCTGGATTATATCTATGATCCTGATCCTGCACAGATTGAACGCAATTTGGGACATGTTTTAGATCGAATTCGTGCTTCTGGTGTCAATACAGTTTATCTTCAAGCTTTTTCTGATCCAGATGCCAATGGTTCTGCTGATATGGTGTATTTCCCCAATCGTTATGTTCCGATGCGCGCTGATTTGTTTAATCGTGTCGCGTGGCAGATTTCAACGCGGACAGGCGTCAATCGTGTTTATGCGTGGATGCCTTTGATGGCATGGGAATTGCCGAAAAATAATCCAGCCTCTAAAAAACTGGTGGTGACCCAACAGCCTAAAGACAGTGACCATTTGAATATGGGATATATTCGTTTAAGTCCGTATTCACCTGAAGCACGTAAAGTGATCGAAGGAATTTATACCGACTTGGCAAAATATTCCACATTTGATGGTATACTGTTCCATGACGATACCACGTTATCTGATTATGAAGATGCGAGTCCCGATGCATTGAAAGCCTATGCCAAAGCAGGCTTGCCAACTGATCTGGAAAAAATTCGGAATAATGATGCCTTGTTATCTAAATGGACTGATTTAAAAATCAAGACCATAGATAACTTTGCCATGAAGCTTGCTTCCGATGTGCGTTATTATCAGCCTTATTTGATGACCGCCCGTAATTTGTATGCGCAAGTCGCATTATCTCCTTATGCAGAAAACTGGTACTCCCAGTCTCTGGAGCAGTCACTAAAACGTTACGATTTTACTGCAATTATGGCCATGCCTTACATGGAACAAGCAGAAGATCCGACCAAGTTCTATCAGGATATTGTGAAACGTGTAAAACAATATCCAAACGGAATCAAAAAAACCGTATTTGAGTTACAGGCGACTAACTGGCGCACCAATCAACCTGTGCCATCGCAAGAACTCGTCGATACGATTCGTTCCCTGTACAGTCAGGGGGCTATGCACGTTGGATATTATCCAGATGATCCGTTTAAAGATCATCCAGATACCCAAATGTTGCATGATGTATTTGCGACTAAACCTTCAAAGTTAGTCCCGTAGCAGGAATTGACCATGTCAACAACCTTACAGCATTTATGGCATTCAGCACTGAACTTTGTGTTCTATTATCCGCTGTTTATGTCGTATTTGTGGATGATGGGTGCGCTGATCTTTTATTGGAAAGAGCGTAAAGAGCCCCCGTATCAGCAACCAGCGGAATTAGATGTTTATCCAATGGTGGCGGTGCTTATTCCTTGCTTTAATGAAGGGGATAATGCAGAAGAAACGATTAGCCATGCGCTCAGTCTGGATTATCCTAACTTTGAAGTGATTGCGATCAATGATGGGAGCTCGGATAATACCGCAGAAGTGCTTGACCGTCTGGCTGAACGATTTGAAAAGTTACGTGTGGTTCATTTGGCGCAAAATCAAGGCAAGGCTGTGGCTTTACAAGCAGGTAGCTTATTGACTCAAGCTGAGTTTTTGATTGGAATTGACGGTGATGCCTTGCTCGATCCACATGCAGCCAAATGGATGATTCGTCATTTTCTGCAAGATCGAACTGTAGCTGCGGTCACAGGGAATCCTCGTATCCGAACTCGTTCTACTTTATTGGGACGGATTCAGGTCGGTGAGTTTTCCTCTATTGTTGGGATGATCAAACGTGCGCAGCGTAGTTTCGGACGATTATTCACGGTTTCTGGTGTGATTACTGCCTTTCGTAAGAGTGCGGTACATGAAGTCGGTTATTGGTCACCCAACATGTTGACTGAAGATATCGACATTACATGGAAACTGCAACGCGCTGGTTGGGATATTCGTTTTGAACCCAATGCATTGGTGTGGATTTTAATGCCTGAGACCTTAAATGGTTTATGGAAACAGCGTTTGCGCTGGGCTATGGGAGGCGCACAGGTTTTAGTCAAAAATCTGGACGTATTCTTTAAGCCAAAACTGAATTTTTTATGGCCGCTGATGTTTGAGTTATGTCTAACACTGGTATGGTCATATTTGATGCTTATTATGGCAATTCTCTGGCTATTACATTTTGTAGTACCGCTTGGAGAGTTGTCTGGAATCAGCTCGCCATTTTTACCTTATGGCAGCGGAATATTATTAGGTGCGACTTGTTTACTTCAGTTTGCTTTAAGCAAGTGGATGGACAGTCGTTATGAGCCTAATTTAGGTAAAAACTACTACTGGATGATTTGGTACCCGTTTGTGTTTTGGTTAATTACCATTACTGCTACAATCGTGGCGTTTCCAAAAGTCCTGCTTCGTGGTGATGAAAAACGCGCGCGCTGGGTCAGTCCTGACCGTGGCATGCGCATGTAGATATTAAGCATGTTTTCGAGAAAATTTCATGAAATCTAACAATTTGATTATCGACGTGCGCCATCAGTTGCCATGGCACAGACGCTATGTATCAAATACCTCTACGATGATGATGTGGGGTGCATGGTTACTCTTGTGGCGTCCATTTCTTCTGGTTTGGGCGCTTGTCGAGCTAGAAAAAAGCCATCTCATCCATCAGATTTTCCATGCCCTTAGTCTGGGCTTGGAACACGGCATCACTTCATTGATTGCCTGTGCTGTTGCGTTGTTACTGTGGAGCAATTATGTCCCTGCGAAAAGTGTCAAGCGAACGCATGAAAAGGATGTAACTGATTATGCACGATATTTTGAACTGGATGAAACCCAGATTCATCAGGGTCGTGCGCAAAAAATCAGTGTCGTGCATCATGACGAAATGGGTCGAATCACGCATATTGATTAAGTAGATTCGCACTTGTTGCTCATTGCAAAATGCCAGCTTGTTTCAAACAAGCTGGCATTTACATTAGGTATTTGGATTTACAAGGAAATAGTGTAATTCAAATGACAAAAAGACTTGCTGTAACTCATGGATTGATCGTAAGTCTAAGTTATAGACAGGAGATGAGTGACCACCTGTCAGAATAAAGGGAATGAATGAAGAGCGTGCAATTGAAAGATGAAGATGTCTCATAATGGATAAGTCCGTTAAACTTAATGCAGTTGAAAGTATTCGCGGGTTAGCCTGTCTGGCTGTGGTATTTTCACATCTGAGCTTAAGTTTCTACCCTTATTTACATCATTTTGATGAACATGAAATTGCCAGTAATGCATGGGTACATTTTATTCACCATTCGCCTTTTGCCTTTTGGTATTCAGGTACGGCTGCGGTCTATGTTTTTTTTGTGTTAAGCGGCTTTATTTTGTCTTATGTGATTTGTAATAGTCGTAATATGCAAGCAAAGCTAAAATCGATGATGGTGAAACGTTATCCGCGTTTAGCGATTCCTGCTTTAGGTTCATGCATCTTATTATGGGCAGCATTGCAGTTTAGTGATATTGACAGCTCTCATGTGCAGTATTGGCTAAAAGTTTTAGCGACCCAAGACATTGGTTTTTCCCAAGCGATTTATGAAGGGACGATTGGATCATTTCTATTTGCAGAATCCAGTCTCAACTGGGTACTTTGGACGATGCAGGTGGAGTTACTCGGTTCATTTTTGTTATTTGGATTGTTATATATTTACAGTCTGGATAAGCGACTATTTTTACCGCTGATTTTACTGTTTCCAACGACCTCAATTTTCTTTCAGAGCCAAGAGCTTTATTTGGGATTGTTGTGTTTTCTCATTGGTTCGCTGATATTTCTATATGGTCGTGTTATTCGTTCATCACTAGTTGCGCTATTGTTATTGCTATTCGGACTTTATTTGGCTGGAGCGCACAATACCAGTCTGGCGTATCACTGGATTTATGTTTTGGTGGGCGAGCGAACTTACGAGTATTGTAATTTTATTGCAGGGATTTTGATTGTGTATAGCATCCTGATGAATCCGATGCTATCGCAAAAGCTGGATAATCGCGTTTGTGTGTATTTAGGTAAATTGTCATTTTCAATTTATTTATTGCATTTACTACTCATGTACTGTGTATGTCTGCCCTTATTTAACTCTTTTATTGCGCTAGGTTGGGGCTATGACGCGGCTGCAATTTGGGCAATCTTACTTTTTTTTATTGCATTGATCATCTCTGCCGATCTTTATAGTCGTTATGTCGATACTTTGGCGATTAATTTGAGCAATCGTTTATCGGACTGGGTTTTAAAATAATTCACTTAGCGAATAGAAATCATTTGCGTATAGTCAGAAACATTTCATAATAGCGCTTTCCATTTTTTGATGCATAGAACATGTCTCCACTTGAGATTGTTGCCGTGATAATTAGCGTGATTGGCGTTGGTCTCACCATTAAACGCAATATGTGGTGCTGGTGGTTTAACTTTTTGGCTTTTGTTTTATATGCCTATTTATTTTTTACTTTTAAGCTATACGGCGAAACCATCCTACAATTTTTCTTTATGGTGGTGAACTTTTATGGTTTTTATCACTGGCTCAAAGGTAAACAGGTTGATCATGATATTCGGATAGAACCGATTAGTCCTAAGCTCGTCATTATACAAATGCTGATAACAGCAGTGGGCGGGGTGATTTTTGGTCTCAGCTTAAAACACTTTACCGATGCGGCTGTGCCGATGTTAGATTCTCAACTGGCAGCATTTAGTCTATTGGCAACGTATTGGACCAGTCGTAAGCACATTGCCACATGGATTTTGTGGGTATTTGTCGATATTGTTTATGTGGGCATGTTTATTTATAAAGACTTATATCTGACCGCAGGTTTATATGCTGCATTTGTCCTTATGGCTGCCTTCGGTTGGTGGCAATGGGAGCAGGTTAAGCGTAAGCAACAGACAAAATTAGTAATATGACAATATTTGATCTGGAACAGTATAAGCAGCAATGCTTTGATCAATTGGCTGAAAAAATTTGCCAAACACCAGAGAATTATCTGGATTTTGATTCTGTTTCAGATGTTTATAAAGCCAAATGGCTGCAAGATTTTCCTAAAGGTACCACTTGGGCCGTTTCTGGATTAGATGACGGTGCAGATGAATTTTATATTTTGATTCAATACCAAACGCGATACAAAATAAAAAAATTAAGCATCGAAATGAAGCAAGGGCATTACAAGATCGATATGAATGTATCAAGCATTGGTAACAAGAGCGAATTAAGATAGATGACATTGAATATTGGAGATGAGATCAGATGACGAATAAACTAGTAATCATGTTTCATGGGGTCGGTAGCAATGGGCGTGATCTATTGCCGATTGCACAATATTGGCAGCGTCAGATTGAAGATTTAAGTATTGCATCGCCAAATGCGCCTTTTCCTTTTATGCATAGCCATGAAGTGTTTGAATGGTTTAGTCTAACTGGAATTACCGAAGAAAATCGCTTTGAACGTATTCAGCAAGCACGAGAATATTTCGATCAAACAGTACAGCGGATACTGGAGGAGCAAGGTTTTGCTGATCGGCTTAATCAAGTGGTTTTTTGTGGATTTTCTCAAGGAACCATGATGTCGCTGGATGCCGTTGCTTCTGGTCGTTGGCCAATTGCAGCAGTCATTGGCTTTTCTGGACGATTGGCTTCTCCGATTGAAGCCAATGCCAACAATACGGCAAAAGTGAGTCTAATGCATGGTGAAGCAGATGAAGTTATTCCTGTGTATGAAAGTCAGGATGCTTTTAAGGCGCTACGTGCAGCGGGTTTTAATGTCGAACTTGAAACTTATAAAGGTTTAGGACATTCAATCAACGAACTTGAGCTTAAGCGTGGTCTGGAATTTTTAAAAACACTTTAATGCGCATCAAAGCTCGTGATGATTGATCGTCATGAGCTTTAGCAATGGTTTAAATGACATGCTTAATGCTGTTTGATGATTCGAATTTCTTCTTAAAGACGACTGCTGTGAGACACGCCATTATGGCTAAAGCAACGATATAATACATTGCTCCAATATCACTGTACTGGCTTAAAATTTGAATTAGTGGCAAGGTTAAACCGCCCACAACCGCATAAGACACATTATACGAAAATGAAATCCCTGAAAAACGAATAGGGGCAGGGAACATTTTCACCATACTGCATGACACCATGCCCACAGTCCCTGAGCATAATCCCAGTAACATGTATAGCATGAAAATAATGATGTGACTGGCATGCCCCAAACTGTGATAAAAAAACGCAGCCACAACAGCTAGCGCTGTTGCACCCATCATCATCACTTTGGCACAGCCAAAACGATCAGCCAAGGTTCCTGCTAAAATACAGCCCAACATTTGCATGATAATTGCTGCACTTTGCATTTGAAATGCACTAGCCCGATCAAAGCCAAAAACGGTGGTAAGCAAATTAGGCATGGCTAAAATGATCACGACGACACAAGCCGTTAAAAACCAGGTAAACAACATGCCAATAATCACTGCTGCTTTATGATTTATCAAGACTTGTTTAATTGGTAAGTCTTTGGAGAGTTGTTTACGGGCTTGCATGGCTTTAAATACGGGGGTTTCTTTTAAGTAACTGCGTAAATATAGGGCAAATAACCCAAAAATTCCGCCTGCGATAAAGGCAATTCGCCATGCCCAGTCATGTATTACTGTTTCAGTAAACTGTAATGAAATCCACAAAGACATCAGTGAACCCAGTAAAATTCCTAAAGATAAACCTGCGGTTAATAAGCCGTTAGCAAGCCCAATGCGCCGTTCTGGGACATGTTCTGAAACGAATGTCCAAGCCGCGGGAATTTCTCCACCAATAGCGATGCCTTGTATCACGCGCATCAACAATAATAAAACTGGTGCAAAATAACCAATCGATTCAAAAGTGGGTAGTAGCCCAATCATTAGAGTAGGCAGTGACATCAATAAAATTGACAGTGAAAATAGTCGTTTACGCCCGACCAAATCACCAAAATGTGCCATCACCACACCACCTAAAGGCCGAAAAAAATAACCTGCTGCAAAAATGCCATAAGTATTCAGCATCGCCCAAAAAGGACTTAGAGTGCTTGGAAAAAATAAATCCGAAATGATCTTGGCGTAAAAGACATAGATGACAAAATCATAAAACTCTAATGCACCGCCGAGTGAGGAGAGCGCAAGAGTTCGTTTATCCTGAGTGGAAAGATGAGGAATAGCATCCATGCTGTCATGATTCAAAAGTAAAATGATGGGCCTGATATTACTTGAAATTTAAATTAAAAGTAAGGCAGTTCTACTCTACACAATTCGCTAGAATGGAGTAAATAAACAACCAACGCAATCTTATTGAAGTCAGCCTAATAGATTTTTTTCATCATTATTTAAACTCTCTTTATTTTTCTCTCATAGGGAAAATAAAAATGAAGTTATGAAAAAAGTGTATTGTTGAGAATCAATGATTTGAGATTATAAACGTACAAAATAAGGAATAATCGAGAGTACAATTCCAATCACACTGAGTAAGCTGACATTTTCAATAAAGTAAGGAAAAATCATCAGTACCAGACCACATACCAAAGGCACAATCACTTTTTGCTTTTTGCCATACATAAAATAGCCTAAGCCAATACAGCTAAAGATTAATCCCAAGAAAAGCTGCGTAGTGTTCATGATTTTAAAATTCGATTTGTTTTTGTGTAAATGAGCATAAAAACAAAAGCTGAAGATAAGATTAAAAGTAAACATGATCCTGTATTTAAACAGGTTTGACTCAGCCTAAGAACTTGATCAGCCCATGTATAATCAGTTCATAAAACGGTGATCTCCTGATAGGATAATCATAATAGAGTTTTCATTATGCTTTGGATTTTTTTACTTTCTCCGATAGAGAGAAATAAAAAAAGTGCGCAAAATAAGCCGATTGAAAGAAACCTGATGCAAGATTAATGATTATCAAGATACGAGGTTTAAATGCCAGTCAAGCTTATTGCAGTTGATATGGATGGAACGTTTTTAAATTCAGAGAAGAAATACGACAAAGCCCGATTTTTACAACAATATTCGCAGCTTCAACAGCGTGGAATTCATTTCGTTGCGGCCAGTGGCAATCCGCTTTATACCCTAAAAGCCTATTTCCCAGAAATTGCCAATGACATGGCATTTGTGGCTGAAAATGGAGCTTATGTGGTCGATAGGGCGCAAACTTTAAATTACGATCATTTTAGTCCAGAGATTTTGCAACAGATCCTACAAGATTTAATTCCTGATTATGCCCAAAATCTCATTTTATGTGCCAAAGACTGCGCTTATATTCAGCACAATGTCAGTGAAAAAACTCAGCAAAAACTTAACATTTATTTTAAGCAACTTCAGCAAGTTGATGATCTGTTACAGGTGCATGATCAGATTTGTAAAGTTACCCTAACGACAAACCAAGACAACAATCAACAAATTTTGGATGATCTGTCTGAAAAGCCTTATATTCAACACACTGCTGCAAAAATGGTCTCCAGTGGTTTTGGTTTTATCGATCTTATTATTCCAAACCGACATAAAGCCTACGGTTTACAGTTTTTACAACAAAAATGGGGTATTGATCATCAGGAGGTTTTGGCAATAGGGGATAATTACAATGATCAAGAAATGATTGAAATGGCAGGATATGGCTTTGCTATGGCGAATGCTGTACCAGAACTCAAACAAACCGCGCAATATTTTGCACCAAGTAACGAACAGCAAGGTGTATTAGAAGTGATCGATGCTGTACTACAAAACTCATCATTGCAGCGCTACAAAAAAACTGAACAATTTTTGCAAAAGAATGGCTCATCATTTTGAAATGATCCATTGGCTGAATTTAAGTCTCAACTGATTTAAAGATGCATTGAAAAAACATGTCAGACAAAGCATGGACTGATTGAGGTGATCATTTGACTTGTCACAACGAAATTTCAAACGCAAAATAAACATGACATGATCATAGGTCTATTTAAATGGCTACCGTTTTACCTATTGCCCAGCGCGGTGAAGCGATCTTGAAACTTCAGGCTGCACCTGTGGCTCAATCCGAGTTTAATAGTGAGTGGCTATTACAATTGGCTGCTGCCATGCAGACGACCATGCTTGAGCGCCATGGTGTAGGTATTGCAGCACCACAGGTATATATTTCCAAACGAATTATTATTGTGGCTTCGCGTCCGAACCCACGTTATCCCGATGCACCAGAAATGGATGCTGTGGTCATGGTGAACCCTGAAATTTTGGAATTATCTCCAAATACTTGTTTAGGTGAAGAAGGCTGTTTAAGTGTGCCAAATGAACGAGGTGAGGTCGAACGAGCTTATTCTATTCGAGTGCGTTATCAGTCGTTGTATGGTGAAGTCATCGAAACCGCTTTTGAAGGTTTTCCTGCTCGTATTGTGCAACACGAAGTAGATCATTTAAATGGGGTCTTATTTGTGGAACGCTTAAACTGATCTGGTGTGCGTATTGTTGATTTGATTCATTTTAAAATGTCACTGACATTGATCGTTGTGATGACATTTAGATGGTGGGATGATTTACCACTACATTACACAGTGAATCGAATAAACAGGATAGAACTAAAAATCATTACAAAAGATATAAATTTAACATTATCAATACCCTGTACCATCAAAATTAAATGCAAAATAATGAATAGAATAGGTTGTTTGTATGAAAACTCCTTTACCAGATTATCTGGAACATGTGCTTGATGAATGTGATGGTGATGATAGTGGTCATCTGGCTGATTATATTCCAGAGTTGGCGAATGCCAGTCCACATCGTTTGGCCTTAGCCATGTCGACCGTCGATGGTGAGATTTATTCGGTCGGTGATGATGACGTTGAGTTTACCATCCAGTCAATGTCTAAACCTTTTACTTATGCTTATGTATTACAACAACTGGGTATCGATGAGGTATTAGAAAAAGTCGGTGTTGAACCCTCTGGAGAGGCTTTTAATGAAATTTCACTGGGAAAAGATGGCCGTCCTAAAAATCCAATGATTAATTCGGGTGCAATCACCACGCACTCTCTGATTCCAGTTAAAGACAATGTATCTAGTGCAGAAATTTTACGCCAGTTTATGAGCGAACTGGCAGGACGTGAATTATGTTTTGATGATTCCGTATATCGTTCAGAAATTAAAACGGCTTATCGTAATCTTTCGATTGGTTATATGCTTAGAACCGTTGGGATTCTCGAAACAGATCCTGTGGATATTGTGAATGGTTATATTCGCCAATGTTCAATCTTAGTGACGGTAAAAGATTTGGTGCGCATGGGCAGCGTACTCGCCAATGGTGGGGTGGATGCTCAGACTGGAAAACGGTTATTGAACCGTTCAGTGGTGCGCCAAGTGCTTAGTGTGATGATGAGCTGTGGTATGTATGATGCCGCAGGTGACTGGCTGACAACAGTTGGTATTCCTGCTAAAAGTGGCGTGGCAGGTGGAATTTTAGGTGTATTGCCCGGTCAGGTGAGTATCGCAGCCTTTTCACCCAAACTGGATGAACATGGTAATAGTGTCCGTGGGATTGATATGATGGAACGGCTGAGCCGTGATATGGGGCTGCACCTGATGGAAGGGACACCTTCAGCGCAAACCATTGTTCAGAGTCATTATCGGACTGGACAAGATGCATCACTGAGTGTTTATGTATTACGCGGAGTCTTGAAGTTTACTGAAGCTGAAATGTTATTGCGTATTTTTCAGCGTGAACCTGTTGATCAAAGTACGATTATTATCGATTTAACTCAGATTTCATTGATCCATGATGTCGGTAAACGTATGTTTTTAGAGGGTGTTGATCGTTTGATCGATGATGGTCATAGCTTGCTTTTGGTCGACCCTGAACAACGCTTGGATCATGCCCGCACACATAAGGATCGAGTATTACATGTGTATCAGGATTTAGATGATTTACTTGAACAAAAAAAAGATCATCACAATTAAATCAATGAACTTGATATCGTTTCAGTTTTAAAGTGTTGCGGTGTTTTGCCTAAATGCCGCTTGAACATCGCGCTAAATGCACTGGCATTGGTATATCCCAAAGATTCTGAAATCTGGCTTATGGATAAGCCATCTGCAATTTTACTTAAAGCTAAAGCAATGTGCATTTGTTGAATCCATGCCCGATATGAAAGTCCTGTTTCTTTTTGGAACATTCGCATGAGTGTGCGGGAACTGGTGCCAATTTCATCTGCCCAAGTATTTAAATCTTTTAATTGATCGGGTGATTGCAGCAAACTCTCGCAAATCTTGATCAGGCGTTTGTCATTTGGCCACGGAATTTGTACTGCTAAAGAATGGGCTCTCTGGATTTCATCAAAAATGATAAGTTGCAAGGCTTGGGAAAGCGCTTGAAAGCTAGCAGAATCATTTTTTCTAAGCTGATCTAGTTCATTAAAACGAATGAGTAATTCATGTAATAAATTACTGACTCGAATCAAAAAACAAGTTTGACCCATTGCTTCGGCGGCATTTTGTTCCACCAACGCAGTGTTTAACTGTACATGACTTAAAGAAATCACACTGTGTTCAACTCGCGGAGGAATCCATAATGCACACATGGGTGACATAATCCAGACTTGATCATGGGTTAAAACCTGAATAGTTCCTTTAGATGCATACAGTAATTGCGCCTGCACATGCGCATGGGCATAGGTCACTTCTCGATAACGATGCTCAGAGGAAAGACCGATCATTAATTCAGGTTGCGGTTGAGATGGCGTCATGATGAGACTGAAATTGTCACTTATACAATGATTATTGGAAGATAGCTGTATAAACGACAGATTACAATAGCAAGCTCAGTTAAACAATGATTGGAGTTTCTTGGGATGACGTCTTCAATACCGTTGAAAGAAAATATCATGGAAAATACAAATATTAATGCGCAGCCACAAGTGATGATCGTTAAAGTGGTCGGTGCTGTCGCGATTGCACATCTACTCAACGATTTGATTCAGGCGGTACTGCCTGCCATTTATCCCATGCTCAAAGCCAACTTTGCCTTAAGTTTTACGCAGGTCGGATTGATTTCACTGGTCTATCAGGTGACTGCATCCTTATTGCAACCGTGGATTGGACTGTATACCGATAAACACCCGAAACCATATTTATTGCCAATGGGCATGTGTGTGACGTTTCTGGGAATTTTGTTACTCGCATTTTCGCCTACCTTTACCGTGTTATTAATTGCTTCGGCTTTGATTGGAGTAGGTTCATCGACCTTCCACCCTGAGGCTTCACGTGTTGCACGTATGGCATCAGGCGGGCGGTTTGGTACAGCACAATCTACTTTTCAGGTGGGTGGGAATACGGGAACGGCAATTGGCCCTCTATTGGCGGCATTGATTATTGTGCCATTTGGACAACATGCAGTTGCTTGCTTAGTGGTTTTCGCATTATTAGCCATCTGGATATTAACTCGCGTCAGTCAATGGACGATTCGTCATGCCAAAACGCAGGCGGTTTCACGTATTGTCAATGCCAGTAGTAAATTGCATGGTCGCCAATTAACCTTGGCAATTGGCACGATTTGCGTGTTGATGTTTGCTAAATTTACTTATATCGCCAGTATTAGCAACTATTTTACTTTTTACTTGATTCATAAATTTCATGTCAGTTTAGCCACTGCACAACTGCATCTATTTGCTTTCTTGGCTGCGGTTGCCGTGGGAACATTTGCAGGTGGACCAATTGGTGACAAGATTGGACGTAAAGCGGTGATTTGGGTGTCTTTTGTGGGCATGGCGCCATTTGCTTTAATGATGCCGTATGCAGATTTATTCTGGACAACGATTCTTTCCGTAATTGCAGGTTTGGTGTTGTCTTCGGCTTTTGCTGCCATGGTGGTTTATGCCCAAGAAGCTGTTCCTGGGCGAGTGGGCATGATCTCAGGACTCATGTTTGGTTTAATGTTTGGTGTCAGTGGGATTGCCGCAGCAGGACTTGGACATTTGGCTGATCTCAATGGAATCGAATGGGTGTTTAAACTATGTTCATATTTGCCATTACTGGGTTTGGCAACGTTCTTTTTACCTAAAACCCATGTGAAATAGAAGTCATTTTTCAAATTATCCTCTGCAAAAGGGGATAATTTAATTCTGTAAAATTAGAAAAATATGTCACGACTCATTTAGAATCATTCTATGTTCCTAGATTTTTCTTGGTTTCAGCAGATTCATGTATAATTTGATGATTGCGTAACATTATAGGTTAAATCATGAAATCTGAAATTTATCAGGGAAAAATCAAACAATACGATGCATCAAAAGGTTTTGGATTTATTGGTGGTTTAGAGCAGGATATTTTCTTTCATATTTCTGATTTTCCGCTTGAAGGTGGCGAGCCTAAACGCAATGAGCGCGTGAAATTCATGGTCGTTGAAAATAACGGTAAATATAAAGCGGTAAAAATTGAAAGAGTGATTGATCAATCTGCCAAAGCTAAAAAAACAAGAGCGGTGGAAAATAACAAGTCAATTACCAATGCCTTGTTGGATAGTTTTAGGAAGTAGATGGACTAAATCTACAAAAAGTGAGGTAACTTGATAATTTTGAAATCGTTTAGATATTGAGAAAAATATGAGCAAAGATGTTTTGGATAAAGTTGAATTAATGATTGAAACGATTAACAAAATTCATGCTGATTTTTCTCAGGATTATTTTGAAACTGGGCGTATCGAAAAGATCAATTTATCTAAAACGATTTCTCGTGTACCGTATCAACATATTGCAAAATATCGGTTAAATTTACATGAAAGCATTAATGACTATTTAATTAAGAATAAAAAAGGTTTTTTATTACAGTATTATTATCGTGTCAAAACTTTAGAAAGTATTGATGATAAGATTAATCGGTATTCACTCAATACAGATCAATATCCAGTAAATAACTGGTTAAATGATATTTTTGGCGCAAGAATTATTTTAAATACACAAGAAGTTGAGGAGCTAAGTGAATTATTAGATGGATGGCAGGAAAAATTTGGTTTAAAAAACTGGTATTTCCGAGATAAAAGTGGATATCGTGGTTTGCATACTGATTTTAAGAATAATTCAAATTTTTATTTCCCTTGGGAGTTACAAATTTGGGATGAAAAAGATGAACTAACGAATATTGAAAATCATGAGAAGTATAAGCGGACGTTTGTTTGACTTCTCTAATAGCCCTTCATATAAATAAATTGAATATTACCGATGTTGATTAAAATCTATGGATGAATTAACTTTACAACACCTTCGTTTTTTGACATTAGAGCATCAGGGGTTAACGCAGTCTTATCCTTTTGGAAAAGGTAAAGATGCTGTCGTTCAGGCATTAGAACATCTCGGATATTTGCAGATTGACACGTTATCAATTGTTGAAAGAGCCCATCACCATACGCTTTGGACAAGAATTCCAGATTATAAAACGCAATATTTAGATGAATTAGTGCATGAACGCAAAGTGTTTGAATATTGGTTTCATGCTGCTTCCTATCTTCCAATGAAAGATTTTCGTTTTGTTTTACCGCAAATGTTAGAGATAAAACAAAGTAAAACACATTATTACCATGCTGACCCCAAAATAATGAAATATGTTTTGGATACTATTCGTGCGGAAGGCGCTAAAAAAGCAAGAGATTTTGACAAAGAAACCAAGAAAGCAGGAAGTTGGTGGAGTTTGAAACCAACAAAAGTAGCATTGGAGAGACTTTTTTTGCAAGGGGATCTTATGATTTCCAGCAGAAATGGAATGCAAAAAACTTATGACCTAAGTGAAAATATCTTATCAACATCTATAAATACAACCTTACCAACTGACCTCGAATTTGCAAATTATTTGGTAAAAACATATCTAAATGCGTATGGGTTTACCACAGTAAAGCAAATTACACATCTTAAAACAGGAGAATTGATAAGGAAAAATATTGATGCTGTATTAAAGGCGATGCTTGAAGATGGTGAAATTCAACAAATAAATATTGAAAATATGTCAGCTATATTTGTACAAAAAGATTTTATAAAGAAACAAAATAAAATTAATCCCAGTATTCGGATTTTATCGCCTTTTGACAACGCTATTATTCATCGAGATCGACTAAAACAATTTTTTGATTTTGACTATAAAATTGAATGTTATACGCCCAAAGAAAAACGACAATTCGGCTATTTTTGTTTACCTATATTATTTGGAGACACATTCATTGGGCGAGTCGATTGTAAAGCGCATCGAAAAGAAAAAGAGTTTGAAATAATACATTTACATATTGAAAATATAAACATTGATAGTGAATTATGGCAAGAACAATTTATGGAAACTATAAACTCATTTGCGATCTTTAATAAGTGTTCAAGTATTAAAGTAACCGAAGTCAGTCCAATAACACTGAAAAGTAAAATGAAAAAATTATTTATCTAACACAAAGCCAAATGTATGCCATCTGTTTGAAAATATGGCGGTTAACATGCTTCTATAAAACATTGGCGTAAGATCCAACGTTTTAATGCAAGGAGTTTGGGCTAAAACCCGCCATATAATCCAACCATGCACAGTTATGAGCAATGTTGTTGTAGCTTAACCAACCGAATCATCCAAATTCGGTGCTAACCAACGCTTCGCTTCATCTAGTGTCCAACCTTTACGTTTCGCATAATCTTCAAGCTGATCTTGAGCAATCTTGCCGACATTAAAGTATTCACTTTGAGGATGCGAATAATAAAAACCACTTACCGAAGATGGTGGCATCATCGCAAAGTGTTCAGTCAACTTAGTACCAATCTTCTCTTCCGAACCTAACCAGTCAAATAATACCGCTTTTTCAGAATGTTCTGGGCAAGCAGGGTAACCAGGCGCAGGACGAATGCCGACATACTTCTCTTTGATCAGCGCTTCATTATCCAAAGTTTCATCGGCTTTATAGCCCCAAAACTCTTTACGGATACGTTCATGCAAATGCTCTGCAAAGGCTTCTGCAAAACGGTCAGCCAATGACTGTACTAGGATGGCAGAATAATCATCACCTTTGGCTTTATATTCATTGGCGAGTTCTTCCGCACCAAAGATCGATACCGTGAAACCACCGAGATAATCGGTATTGTCTTTAGAAGTGCTAATAAAGTCGGCTAAAGATAAATTTGGTTTGCCTGTGACTTTGTCAGATTGCTGACGGACATGCTCGAAAGTATGTGTAACCTTTTGACCTGCTTCATCAAACACGCTAACGCTATCCGCAGCTGTACGTTGTGCAGGGTATAAACCAAACACTGCGCGCGCATCGAAACGGTTATTCTCGATAATGTCTTTCAACATTGCTTGCGCTTGGTTATACAAATCAGTAGCTGCTTCCCCAACAACTTCATCTTCCAGAATTTTCGGGAATTTACCCGCCAAGCTCCATGAGATGAAGAATGGTGTCCAGTCAAAATAAGGAACTAAACTTTCAAGTGGATAATTTTTAATGACTTGCGTACCTAAAGTGTTAGGCTTTGGTGGCACATAGTGATCATCAATTTTAAAGCCATTCTCAACCGATTCGGCATAGCTCAATTTAGCTGCTTTGGGTTGCTTGTTGGCTAAACGTTCACGAATTTTGGCATATTCAGCACGATGTTCAGTAATAAAGTCGCCACGCATTTCTTTTGAAAGTAGGGTGGTCGCAACACCAACTGCACGAGATGCATCGGCAACATAAATCACGGCATCATTTTGATACTGAGGATCAATTTTAACCGCAGTATGTGCCTTAGACGTGGTCGCGCCGCCAATCAATAATGGAATGGTAAAGCCTTTACGCTGCATTTCTTTGGCAACAAACACCATTTCATCTAGAGATGGGGTGATCAAACCTGACAAACCGATGATGTCACATTTCTCATCAATTGCAGTTTGTAAGATTTTTTCCGCAGGCACCATCACGCCCAAATCGACAATATCATAACCATTACAACCCAAGACCACGCCCACGATATTTTTACCAATATCATGTACGTCGCCTTTTACCGTCGCCATCAAAACACGACCTTTAGACTGTGCGTTACCTTTTTCGGCTTCGATGTATGGGTTCAACCAAGCCACAGCTTGTTTCATGACACGTGCAGATTTGACTACTTGTGGCAGGAACATTTTTCCTGAACCAAACAAGTCACCGACCACGTTCATACCATCCATCAATGCACCTTCAATGACATCAAGTGGACGTTTAGCTTTCAAACGTGCTTCTTCAGTATCTTCATCAATATAGGTAGTGATACCTTTGACCAGCGCATATTCCAGACGTTTTTCAACCGATTCATTACGCCATTCAAGGTTTTCAGCTTCGCGTTGTGCGCCACTATGACCACGGTATTTTTCAGCAACTTCAAGTAGTTTCTCTGTAGCCTCCTGACCGCTTGTGCCTTGATTTTGATTCAGAACAACATCTTCAACCGCTTCTTTGAGTTCTTTTGGAATATCGTCATAAATCGCCATTTGACCAGCGTTCACAATCCCCATAGTCATGCCTTGTTTAATGGCATGGTATAAAAATACTGAGTGAATCGCTTCACGCACAGGTTCATTACCGCGGAATGAGAACGATACGTTAGAGACACCGCCTGAAATCATGGCATGCGGCAAGTTCTGTTTAATCCAGCCCGTTGCTTCAATAAAATCGACCCCGTAGTTATTATGTTCTTCGATCCCTGTTGCCACCGCAAACACGTTCGGATCAAAAATAATATCTTCAGCAGGGTAGCCCACTTCATTGACCAAAATGTCATAAGAGCGTTTACAAATTTCACGTTTACGTGCAGCGGTATCGGCTTGACCTGTTTCATCAAAGGCCATGACAATAATTGCAGCACCATATTGGCGGCATAAACGTGCTTTTTCGACAAACTCGTCATAACCTTCTTTTAGGGAAATCGAATTGACCACAGGTTTACCCTGTACGCATTTTAACCCCGCTTCAATGATTTCCCATTTAGATGAGTCAATCATGATTGGCACGCGAGAAATATCAGGTTCAGACGCCACCAGATTCAAAAAATGTACCATCGCATTTTGCGAATCAAGCATCCCTTCATCCATGTTGATGTCAATGATCTGTGCGCCAGCTTCGACTTGTTGCTGAGCGACTTCTAATGCTTCGGCAAAATTTTCTTCACGAATTAAGCGCAGGAATTTTTTTGAACCTGTGACGTTGGTACGTTCACCGACATTCACAAATAGTGAATCATCATAAATGTTAAATGGTTCTAAACCACTTAAACGGCAAGCAGGCTTGGTTTCAGGGATTTGACGTGGTGGAATATCTTTAACAGCATTGGCAATGGCACGGATATGGTCGGGCGTGGTACCACAACAACCACCTGTAATATTGATCAGACCACTTTCAGCAAATTCTTTTAAAAATGCTGCGGTTTGCTCTGGCGTTTCATCATATTCACCAAAGGCATTGGGTAAGCCCGCATTTGGATGCGCTGAAACAAAAGTATCTGCCACATCACTAATGGTTTTGACGTGCGGACGCATTGCATCTGCACCCAAGGCACAGTTAAAACCAATTGAGAGTAGGTCACCATGACGCACCGAGTTCCAAAAGGCTTCGGCTGTTTGACCAGTTAAAGTACGACCTGATGCATCGGTAATCGTGCCTGAAATCATCAAGGGTAATTCACGACCAATTTGCTTAAACACTTCTTTGACCGCAAAAATCGCAGCTTTACAGTTTAAGGTATCGAACACCGTTTCGATCAAAAGAATATCTGCACCACCTTCGATGAGCGCATGCGTCGCTTCAATATAATTTTCTTTCAGTTCATCAAAAGTAATGTTACGAAATGCAGGGTCGTTGACATTCGGCGAAATTGAACAGGTACGAGATGTTGGCCCAAGTACACCTGCGACAAAACGCGGTTTTTCTGGGGTTGAATATTTGTCACAGGCCGCTCGCGCTAATCGTGCTGCTTCACGGTTAATCTCTGGAACCAGATCTTCCATGTGATAATCCGACATGGAAACACGTGTGCCATTAAAGCTATTGGTTTCAATAATGTCTGCGCCTGCATCCAGATAGGCTTCATGAATCCCCTGAATAATGTGCGGCTGAGTGAGTACCAGTAAATCGTTATTGCCTTTAAGGTCAGATGCCCAGTCTGCAAAACGTTCGCCACGATAATCTTCTTCTTCGAGTTTATGGCGTTGAATCATCGTTCCCATTGCACCATCAATGATCAGGATACGTTGGGCAAGAAGTGATTTCAGGGTGGCAAGCGTGGACATAAGAACCCCAGATAGATTTAAAAGGCGCGTTATTGTAACAGAATCCCTCACAATTAAGTGGCTTTGATTGATCGCCGAGACGGTCAAACACAGATTCATACCATTCAGGATTGAGATGGTGACGATTTCATCAAAATGCAATATTCCTGTTTCAAAATAGCTTTACATGAAATGTGACATCGGAAATATGACTAGCTGTCATAATTTCATCATATTTGCTTCAAAATACAACAATTGAATGTCATGATGGTTTTTGTGTTTTAAGTTTTTGTATTTATTTGTTTTTATTGATTGTATTGGCATAAAATTAAACTAAAAAATGCCTTTTATGAGGTCAAGTGTTTAAAAAATGACTTCATTAGACCCCTATTTGTCATATAATTGTCATAATTTAATTTAAGAATATGGGGATTTTAACGATCCTCTTGAACCGTCTACATGAATTCAAATCTTCCTCCCGTTTCGGATTCAAATCATGTCGAAGCTGGACATGTTCAATCGACGAATGTACATGTACCCACACCGAAGTTTTTTATGCCGGTGTTTTTTACGGTTATTATTGCAACCCTGATTTACATCGCTGTACAGGTGAATGCTGATTTGGCGCATGTGCCTGCACTCAGTTTATATTCCGTGATCTTGCTGGCAACAGCACTTTTTATTGCTTTGGGATTTGAGTTTGTAAACGGTTTTCATGACACAGCCAATGCTGTGGCAACGGTCATTTACACTAACGCATTGCCTGCACCTGTCGCCGTAATGTGGGCAGGTTTTTGTAATTTTCTGGGTGTTATGGTCGCAAGCGGGGCAGTGGCCTACGGTATTATTGCATTATTACCTGTTGAATTAATTATGAACGTCAGCAGTGGTGCTGGCTTTGCCATGGTTTTCGCTTTGCTGATTGCTGCGATTATCTGGAATTTGGGAACCTGGTTTTTAGGGATTCCTGCGTCAAGTTCACATACCCTGATCGGTTCGATTTTGGGTGTGGGCATTATGAACCATCTGATTAATGCTGCAACGGGTAGTACCAGTGGCATCGATATGGATCAGGTGATTAAAGTCGGTAAAGCTTTACTATTTTCGCCACTAATCGGTTTTGCCTTTGCTGCTATTTTATTCCTATTGGTAAAAAAAGTATTTAAACGCCAACTTGAACTGTTTCAGCCACCTGAAGGCAATAAGCCACCGCCACCTATCATTCGTGCCATTTTGATTTTTACCTGTACAGGCGTGAGCTTTGCGCACGGTTCTAATGATGGTCAAAAAGGAATGGGCTTAATCATGCTGGTGTTGATTGGCTTGGTGCCGATGGCTTATTCATTAAATAAGAGTCTAGATGCACAGCAATTACAAACCTTTGAGCAATTATCTGGTCAGACTTCTTCTGTTCTTTATACTCAGCATACAGACATGCAAGATGAAAAAGCACGTGTCATTTTGACCAAGTATATTCAAACCAAACAGCAAACTCCTGAAGTGGTTTCTGCATTAGCCAGTTTGACCGATCATTTGGGTCAACGTGTCGGTAGTTATGGAAGTTTGAAAGATATTCCTGAAGATGCGATTGGTAATATCCGTAATGACATGTACTTAAGTACTACTACATTTAAGCGTCTGGATAAAGCTGAAGCACTTCCTGCAATGACAGCCGATCAGCAAAAAGTAGTGAAACAGTACCGCGATAGTCTGGACTCTTTCCTACAATATATTCCAACTTGGGTCAAAGTTGCTGTGGCATTGGCACTGGGTCTGGGAACCATGGTGGGTTGGAAACGAATTGTGGTGACTGTTGGTGAGCGTATTGGTAAACACCATATGACTTATGGTCAAGGTATGTCTGCTGAGTTGGTGGCGATGAGTACCATTGCAGCAGCGGATGGTCTTGGTATGCCTGTCTCCACTACGCATGTACTAAATAGTGCAGTGGCAGGGACAATGGTTGCCAATAAATCTGGCTTAAACTTTAATACGGTGAAAACCATTTTATCGGCTTGGGTCTTTACCTTACCTGCAACCATTTGTTTATCGGGTGGTCTGTACTGGTTGTTCCTACAATTTGTTGGATAAATCCCGAGCTTGTACAATTGAATTTATAGAGTTGAAAAGGTCACATCAGTGACCTTTTTTATTCTCTAAAATTTTTATGTGAAGATCGCTTTCTTTTTAGCGAATGTTTGCTACCTTGGGATGAAAATCCATGTTGAAATCCATCAAAATGACTGCTTTAAATTTAGATCAATTACAACAAGACCCATTGATTCAGACATTACAGCAATACCAACCTGTGTTTTGGTTTCCACCTGAAAAGATACCATTAAAACAAGCGCTACAGCATGTGGGTTTAACCCGAGCCGATATTGAGCATGCAGAAGCTCGCTTACAACGTTTTGCTCCATTTATTGCTCAAGTTTTTCCTGAAACTCAAAAACAGAAAGGTATCATTGAATCCGATTTGATGCGTATTGCACAGATGCAACAGCTGCTTTCAGAACAATGGAAAATTCCATTACAGGGACAATGGTGGCTGAAACAAGATAGTCATTTACCTATATCTGGTTCGATTAAAGCGCGTGGAGGTATTTATGAAGTGCTTACCCATGCTGAAAAGTTAGCTTCGGCTGCTGGGCTAATCTCTTTAGAAGATGATTATCGAAAATTTGATTCGGATGAGTTTAGAGCCTTTTTTCACAATTATCAGATCGCTGTTGGCTCGACAGGAAATCTGGGACTTTCAATTGGGATCATGAGTGCCAAACTGGGTTTTCGGGTTTCGGTGCATATGTCTGCTGATGCAAGACAATGGAAAAAAGATAAACTGCGCTCTTTAGGGGTTAATGTCGTTGAATATGCAAGTGATTATGGTGTCGCCGTTGAACAGGGGCGTAAAGCTGCTGAGGCTGACCCAAACTGCTTTTTTATCGATGATGAAAATTCCAAAACTTTATTTCTAGGTTATGCTGTAGCTGGGTTAAGACTCAAACAGCAATTATTCGAGCGTCATCAGGTGGTCGATGCAGCACATCCATTATTTGTGTATTTGCCTTGTGGTGTGGGTGGCGGGCCTGGGGGAGTCAGCTTTGGGCTTAAACAGGCTTTTGGTGAGCACGTACATTGTATCTTTGCAGAACCCACTCATTCGCCATGCATGCTACTTGGTGTTTATACGGGTTTACACGATCGAATTAGTGTCAATGATATTGGGCTGGATAATCAGACCGCCGCAGATGGTCTTGCCGTTGGACGTGCTTCTGGTTTTGTTGGCCGTGCCATGCAAGGACTGATTGACGGTTATTACACTCTTTCTGATCAAAGTTTATATGCGTTCATTGGGCAACTTAATCAATCAGAACAGATTCAACTTGAACCCTCTGCTGCGGCAGGATTCATGGGTGGCTATCACACAACTGTCCAAACATCTTATCAGCAATTACATCAGTTTACGCCATCTCAATTAGCCAATGCCACGCATATTATTTGGGCAACAGGTGGAGGGATGGTGCCACCCGATGAAATGCAAAGATATCTGCTTCAGAGTCAACGCCTGCTAACTTAGTACGTACACGGATGTTTTCATTGACGAGGTATTAAGCTCGGATTTATTCGAATCAAGCAGTCGAGTCACCGTATTAACTGGTGGTTTGTATTTGCTCAAGTTCAAACAGCGCTTGATTTAACTCTTGTTGTTTCTTTAATGCTTTCTGGGTATCCTGATTTTGTTGGGCTTTATAAAGTTCGGCCTTTAGTTTTTCAATTTTATGCTCAGTTTGTAGCTGCATTTTAATTTGAGTAGGAGTGTCGTCTTGGCAATAACGATCAACATTTTGAATGGCTCGTTTTAAGCCCGCAACCCGATAGCTACTCGCATATTTTTCAGCATAACGAAGTTGATTGCTGAGTTCTTGTTTTTTAATTTCACAATTTTGTGCAGCATAGGTGGGGGAGATCCCGATCATAATTGTCGTCAAAATAACGACTACTTTTTGGACATGATTCATCAGACTAAAACCGTATAAATAAAATCAACTTTAAACATGGCAATTAATTAAACGTACGCTTAGGAATAATCATATTTGCCATGCTTAAAGCCTAATTTATCAAGTCTGATCCGATAAATATTGGCATTTAAAACAGTGTTGTTTATCTTTTTTTCAAAGGGATTTTATCACTGACAAAACCATAAATTGCAGCAAAAGGTAGAGCGGTTCTTGCCAGATAAGCCACGCGCCACAATCCACCATGATTAGCACCTTGCATCATCAACTCTAGAGGATGCTCAAGTGGTGTTTCTGGGTTGGCAAAAGCCTGATCATTTCTTAAGTCATGAACCCAAAGTGCAGCCATAATTGCATTGGTGGTTTCTGGACTAAAGGCTTCGACATCAAACAAATCAGCGCCATTAAATGCAGCTTTTAACAACGGATTCTTGGTAACTGAATGGGTGGTAGTAGAGGGTGCAATATTGATGCTCACGCGTTGTCCTTGATGACGCGCCAATGTTGCTCGCCATTGCTGGATCCGCTTTGCCAAGGCATAGTTTGGTCCTTGTTCAAGCACTAAACAATCTGCAATTCCATATTTTTTCCCATTATCAGAAGCGATCAGACTTGAATCGTTGGTTTTAAAGAAATGCTTGAGTGAAAGTGTCGAAATCCCTTTGGTCAGTAACTTTTGCAGGCTAGAGCGATCCAGAGATTTTTGCTGTGCTGCTGCAACAACCTCTTTAGGTACCGCATAGACATCAGTCGGTGTGCACATAAACATCAGACTGGTGTTGGCTTTGCGTTCACTCACTAAGCTCATAATCGTATCCATTGCTATCGAAACACGGACATGTTTTTCACCATCTAGATAGGCAATGGCCGCTAAATCCAGACTTTGTTCAAATTTGATCAGCCATTCAGCAATTTCAGGTAATTGCGTCAACAGATTTGCACCCAGCTTGTCCTTAAGGTCATAAGAAGGGGTTGTATCATGGATAGGGTTCAGACTTGGTGCAATGAGAGTGGCATTGCCTTGTTGGATGGTGGTTAATATTTTTTCCCAAACTTTGGCATTGGGTAAATCAACCGCGACAATATTCGCTTTCCATTTGGCAAGCCATGTTAGTGGGCCCGCTTCAGATGCCGCCCCAAAAAGCACCATAGTACGATCAGACAAATCGAACCATTCAGGATGTGCATGAACTTCTCTTAATGCTGTGGCATGACTCGGTTCAATGATTCCACGCTGTTCCCAATTTGAAATTTGATCTAGCAGCGCTTGTCCTTGTAGTTTTTGACCATGATAAGGCACATACCATTCAGGTTTTTCCTGACTTTCGCCTTTAATGATCACTGTATTAAATTCTGTAATATCAGGTATCTGTGGTACATCTTTGAGTAAGTATTGCTCACCATTTCGATAAAATTCAAAACTATGATGTGCTTTATGCAAGCCTTGTTTTGCAATGGTAATCGGGTTGACTGTTTTTTCGATACCCAGTTCGACCAAAGCCTTAAAATAGGTCGGATAATTTTTACGCCAGTCTTTTTCTTTTGCAGCCTGTTGAGAAATTTTATGATCCACTAAAGACAATGCTTCCGAGACAATTGCTTTGCCTGTTTGTGAAGTACTTGGCTTCTGAGTTGCAGGATTGACTGGGAACTGCAAACCTTCAATTGGACTGGACATGCAAAAAAACTCACTTTAAATGGCATTAATATACAGATGTAAACATTATCTATGCCAACTTACTTTCAGGGTTGGCATTAACTACCAAAATTGCAAGAAAGCGTTAAATCTGGTGTCTACTCGTAAATTAAGATACTGAGGTTTTGCATTATTCTCTCACGATGGTACGAAATCCGACATGACTGGTGGCTAAATCAAACTCTTGAGGATGGCGACTACTGTTACGAAAACGTGCGCAATAGTTATCTGCACATAAATATGAGCCGCCTTTAATCACGAAGTTCTGGCTGGGTATATTGGTTTGGCGCAGATGTTGATAATCTCCCATGTGTTGATCATGCGCACCCTGATAAACAGAAGATGTCCATTCCCAGACATTGCCGATCGTGTCATAGAGTTGAAAATTATTTGCTGCAAAGCATCCAACTGGTGCGACACCCTCAAATTGATCTTGCTTTGTATTGTGAAATGGAAACTCACCCTGCCAATAATTGGCTTGGGGATGTTGATGATGATCCATGGGGGCTTGGTGCAAGGGGGTATCTTGAGTTTGTCCTGCTTTGGCGGCATATTCCCACTCTATTTCAGAAGGTAAATCTCGACCTAGCCAGACAGCATAATGTTCGGCATCATTTTTCGTGACAAAACGAACAGGTTCGTTGGGGAATGCTTTTTCTGTTTGTGGTCCATTTGGACTTTGCCAAGTGTAGCCAGATTTAAGCTTCCACCATTGTTGTGGATGATTAGCATCGGGTAAAAATACCGCAGCCTGTTTTTGTCGTTCAGCATCAGTGATATAGCCTGTTGCTTGAACAAAGCTCGAAAACTGTGCCACTGTGACTTCAGTCTGATCGATCCAGAAGCCAGCTACCTGCCGCTTTTTTTCTCCAAAATTAATTTCATCGGGATAAGCCAGATTTGAACCCAGATTGACTGTACCCGAGTCGACCCAAACCATACCTGCATGATTATTCTTTCGCCATTGATCTGGCAATCCTGAATAATTTTTGCAGGTTGAGAGTGAGCCAAGTGTTAATAATGCTGGTGTAGGGTCATCTTTTTTATTAGGGAATACAGGTTGTGATGTTTGGCTACAGCCAGCCAGTAACAAGCTGTAGCCTAAAATTGAAAGGAATACCGCTTTCATTGAACAAGGTATTCCTTTACACCATTTTGTTGCGTGTATTGTTGATAGACTTTAACCAATTCCTGAACTTTATCTGGATAGGTATTTGCCAGATTTTGATTCTCACCACGATCCTGTTTCAGATTATATAGCTCCCATGTTCCAGTACCAAGATTGGCTTTGCCTTGTAATGCGATTTTCCAGTCTCCTTGTTTCGCATATTTATTACCATGTAGTTCATCTGCAAAGTTGAATCCGTCAGGGCGAATCGTTGTTGCTTTATTTTCCAGAACTGCTTTCCACGAACGTCCGCTTGGCGTATTGATATTACGACCTTTATATTGACCTTGTGGGATATTGATATTGGCATAATCCAGAACGGTCGGGAATACATCCAAGACCGATGCAAAGCTGTTATGAATCGGTTGTATCTTATTTTGGTGCGGCAGTTTTACGATGGCTGGAGCGGTGGTTGCACCTTCACCTGCGGTATTTTTCCAAAGATGAAACGGGGCAGCACTGACTTCAGCCCAGCGAGGGCCAATGAAGGTATAAGAATTATCTGTACCCAAACCAGTCAATGAATTATCCACCTGAGCGCCTGCATTTGCGCTACCCGTTGATCCTTCTGCGCCATTATCAGACACAAAGAAAATCAAGGTATTGTCGTATAAACCATTGGCTTTTAAATATTGAATCAGGCGTCCAATATTTGCATCCAGATTTTCGACCATGCCTGCATAGATTTCCATATTACGCGCTTCAAGCGCCTTACGTTCTGGGCTGAGTTCACTCCATCGGCCAGACTGTGCAGGCGCATTTGCTGTTGCAATAGGTTCGGCGGGAACAAAATTGGCTGGAATGATGCCTAACTGTTTTTGTTTTGCGATGCGTGCATTGCGAATAGCGTCATAACCTACATCATAGACCCCTTTATATTTATTACGATATTCTGCTGGCGCTTGGATCGGCCAGTGTGGGGCTGTATATGCTGCATAGGCAAAAAATGGTTTACCAGAATTTTTGCCTGAGTCTAAGTATTCAATGAGTTTGTCAGTGTAATAGTTGGTTGAAAAGAAATTATCTGGCAAAGAAGACAATGGTATGACTTGACCATCTTCGGTGTAGGTTGCATTGCGATTATAGCCTGTTGGGGTACGCTTAAAGTGCAAGTCAAAACCTTGTAACAAGGTAAATGAGTGATCAAAACCGCGCGCTTGTGCATTGGTTTCAGGCGTTAACCCCAAATGCCACTTTCCACTAATATATGTTCGATAACCATTGTCTCGTAGTACTTCGGCAATCGATAGTGAACGTTCATTTAAGTAACCTTCATAACCTGGCTGCCCTTTAAGATGGCTGGGTGTAAGTTCTGCCATCGCTCCGATACCTGCCAAATGATGATCTGTGCCTGAAATCAGCTGTGATCGAGTTGGAGAGCAAGTTGGAGCAGTGTGATAATCACTCAATAAACGGCCTTCATTGGCGAGGGCATCCAGATTCGGAGTGTGAATTTCTCCACCAAAAGCCCCTATATCTGAATAACCCAGATCATCTGCCATAATGAACAAAACGTTTGGTTTTTTTGCTTCTACCACAGGTGTAGATGTAGCAGATGTGTCATTGTTATCGTGACACGCACTCAAAGATAAACTTAAAAAGATGAAACTTAAGCTTAATACAAGTGGTTGTTTTTTCATGATTAAAGCATTATTGTAAAATTCAACTAAGCTTAACCATACCGTTTTGATTTTTAAATAATTAGTTCGGGAAACATCTGCACAAATAATGCTGAACATTTTTTGATATAACTACATTCCTGATTGTGAAAAAGCCCCGAAGGGCTTCAAAAAGATAGAAATTAAATTAAAAAAAGAGAGGTCCAATCAAAAAGGCAATTGAGTCAGCTTATTTAAGAAATGCTGAATCAAACGAGGTTCTAAGATGATGGTCATCACTACACCGTAAGCCGCTCCCCACAAATGCGCGCTGTGATTGATATTACTGTTGCCGCGTTTACCTGACCAGACACTATATCCCACATATAAAACTGCAAAAATAATCGCAGGCACAGGAATAAAAAATACCAAAATCAATTTCCAGGGTTCAAACAAGATATAGGCAAAAAGTACTGCTGAAACCGCACCCGATGCCCCTAAACTTGCCCAATTGGTATCATTTTTATGTTTTAAATAACTTGGCAAAATCGCAAAAATCAGACCGCCCAGATAAAACAGCACAAAGCCAAGATCGTAAAAAAACTGACGATAAAAACTTTCAATCACACTGCCAAAGAAAAACAGGGTAATCATATTAAACAATAAATGAGTCCCATCGGCATGTACAAAGCCATGCGTAATAAAACGATCATATTGTCCACGTTGCATGGCTGGCGGCCAGAAAATCAGACGATTCATGATATTCTGGTTGGAAAAGGCCATGAGGGAGACAATCACGGTAATCGCGATAAGCGTAATCGTATGATTAAAAGGCAAATGAAACATAGTGAAATTTATAAATAATATTAACGTTAACTGCCATAATGCCATTAAAAAACAACAGAGCACATATTTTCCTATGAATAAATCCGACAATTTTGGTTGATTTTTTTTAATTCTCCCGCATCTTCAGTTAAAATAAGCACTTCAGCTTGAGGATCATGATTATGTCGACTGAGAACACCAACACTGTGGTTGCAGAAGAAATTCCCAACCTTTTGATTACTCCAACTGCACAAGAGTATTTAAGTGACTTGTTGGACAAACAAAATACTCCAGGGATTGGCGTTCGTATTTTTGTTGAGCATCCAGGTACTCCACGTGCTGAATGTTGTATGGCATATAGTGCGCCTGATGAAGTCGTGCCGACTGACTATAAACAAGATTATGCTGCATTTCCTGCTTATATTGACCAGCCATCTATTCCTTACTTATTAGATGCTGTGATTGACTACAACAAAGACCGTTTTGGTGGTCAATTGACTTTTCGTGCGCCTAACTCAAAAGTGCCGCGTGTCGGGCCTGATGCATCGATCGAAGAGCGTATTACTTATATCCTTCAGTCAGAGATTAATCCTGGTTTGGAAGGGCATGGGGGTAATTGTGCTTTAGTAGAAGTGCAAAATGATCCTGAAAAAGGTTTAACTGCTGTACTTAAATTTGGTGGCGGTTGTCAGGGCTGTTCAGCAATTGATGTGACTCTTAAACAAGGTGTTGAAACTACTTTACGTCAACATATACCTGAGTTACAGCGTGTCGTAGACCAAACTGACCATTCACAGTCGGAAGGCGCATATTTCAAATAATCTTTTGAAATATGTAGAAAACCTCTAATTCGTTAGAGGTTTTTTTTGGTCTAAAATCGGATTTATAAATAAAATAGATTAAAATAATGATAATTATTATCATTAGTATTGTTTTTTATATATGAATTGTTACAATGCAATCGTTTTTTTAAGCTTCTTTTAATATTTCTTAAAATAGGGGATGAAAATGTCTCAACCTATATTACGCACAGTTCTCTCGGCTGCAATTGCAGCGACACTTTTTTCAATGGTTCATGCAGCGGAAGATAGCACTGTAAATGCTGAACAAAGTACTACACAAACAGATTCAGCAAAATTAGAAAAAATTGTTTTAACTGCTAGTGGTCAGGCAGTCGATTTAAAGGAGGCTCCAGCCTCTATTTCTGTGATTACTGCTGAGGAAATAGAAAAACGTCCAGTATCAAGTCTGGCCGATTTATTAAAACGTGTGCCAGGCGTAACAGGTGGTTTAAGTACAAATGGCGACGGATCAAAAATAAAATTACGTGGTTTACCAGATAATTACACACTGATATTGATTGATGGTAAGCGGATTGGTTCATCACGTGATACCAATTATCGTCCAGATTTAGGAAGACAGGATCTAAACTGGATTACTCCAGATATGATTGAACGGATTGAAGTGGTACGAGGGCCAATGTCATCTCTTTATGGTTCAGATGCAATGGGGGGTGTAATCAATATCATTACGAAAAAAATTCAGGATCACTGGACAGGTAGTGCAACTTATAATTATACCCAGCCAACGACATCTGGAGATAAAGGGCGTACTTTCCAAACGGGTGCTGTGGTGAGTGGGCCATTAGCCGATAATGTTGGATTGCGTTTAAATGCGAGTCAGATTCGTCGGGAATCTGATAAAGGTTACACAGTAACTAGCCCTCCTAGAGGTGGTGATGCAAATTTAAATAATGTTGAAGGTACAACAGGTTACGTTAATAATAATTTTGGTAGCCAATTAAACTTTCGATTAAATGAAAATCATGATTTATCGTTGGAGGCGACCTACGGTATCGAAAAGAATTTAAAAGCCAAAGGAGTGACTACTCAAAATGGAGCAACAGGAGCAATCACTGGTCAAAATACAAATCAGAGTTGGGGAGCTGATAAATTAGAAAAACAAGGTTATGTGGCATCTTGGGATGGAAAATGGGGACATGAAATTACCTCAAAATTATCTGCTTACTACAATGATTATGATCAATCTGGCGATGGCTTAACCGCAAAATCCAATGAATCAATTGTTGAAGGACAGGTCAATTTACCTTTTAATCTCATTGTGCCGAATAAGTTGACTGTGGGCGGACAATGGCGTCGATCAGAGCTTAATAATACAGATACAATTGGTACACCGATTAAAGATGCCAATGGTAACGTAGTACCTAGCTATGATGGTGCAGATTATGCTGGTAATGCTAAGCTCGAAGGTAAAACATGGGCTGTATTCATTGAAGATACTTTAGATTTGAGTGATAAATTTAAATTAACCTTGGGTAATCGTTATGACCATGATGAAAAATTTGGGGATCATAATAGTCCAAGAGCTTATCTGGTCTATTTACCAAGCGAAGATTGGGCGATTAAAGGTGGAGTAGCAAGTGGTTTTCGTGCACCTACCATTAAAGAAAGTACTGCTGGTGCTGCAACGCAGTCAGGAGGTAATGGTTGTACCTCTTTAGCTTCAATGGGATACATTTCTGGTGGTTGTTATATGGCGGGCAATGCTGATTTGCAACCAGAAAAAAGCACAAACTATGAAATTGGAGTGAATTACACAGGCTTTGGTACAGATATTAATCTGACTTATTTCTACACAGACTTTGAAAATAAAATTGAATATGCACCGCTAGGTCGAATTAATGGTGTTTGGTGGACTCAGCTCAGAAATATACAAAAAGCAAGAACAGAAGGTCTGGAGTTTAGTGCAGCAATCCCTGTGACTGATCAACTCAAATGGACCAATAGTGCAACGTACTTCTTTGAAGCAAAAAATCTGGATACAGGTGCAGCCTTAATTAATACTCCAGAATTAACAGCGACTTCTTCTTTAGACTATCTTATTAATGATGCTTGGGCGGTAAACCTGTTAGCAGAATATACTGGAAAACAATATTCAACCACAATTACGAAAGATACAACGTTGCAAAAAGCCCATACAGTTTTGGGTTTAGCGACAAATTATGATGTCAATGACGATATTACTATCCGTGCAGGTATGAATAATTTGTTAAACAAAAAGTTAGCGCGAAGTACCTCTGGATACTATTTAGAAGGTCAATCAGCATTTGTGGGAATGACATATCGTTTCTAAGAATTATTTTAATTTAAGAATTTTAAAAGACGCTTCGTGCGTCTTTTTTTATCTAAAATTTAATTATTAAAATTTCCTAAATAATTTGATCATTGGTTAAATTATTAATAATAATAATTCTCGTTTTTATTGAATTTTACAATTTGTTTGCTAAAATGCCTGCGAGTTTTAAGCTTATTTTAAGTTTTTAAGAAATCATAAGGGGTGGGAAATGATTCGGCGTTCACTTTTAGCGGCATCAATTTTGTCAAGTATGTCTGCTATTGCAAATACTGAAATTAATCAAGATGGTGCGATCAGTAACAAACCGACGGAACAGGTAAAACTTGAGACCATCGTTGTTACTGCTACAGGTTACGAACAGGACGTCTCTAAAGCACCTGCATCTATGACCGTCATTAGCCGTGAAGAGCTGGATAAACGTGAGTATAACGATATAACTGATGTGCTTAGAAATACGCCAGGGGTGGTCATTTCAGGTTCAGGTTCTGCTCAGACGGTCAGTATCCGTGGTATGTCATCAAACTACACGCTATTTTTGGTCGATGGTAAACGTCAATATTCTAAAGATGTAAACCCTAATGGGGATGATAATGGTTTCGAAAAAAATATCTTGCCACCAATAGCGGCAATTGAACGTATCGAAATTATTCGGGGACCTGCGTCAACGTTGTATGGAGAGGTGGATCAGGAAATTTGAACAACACTTATAAGTGATATTTTGCTCCCCAAA